>Ga0209381_1000188_pt1 | contig 178071 bp, 128 predicted proteins | sample DewCreD2012metaG_FD_184111 | JGI IMG/M metagenome (GOLD analysis project Ga0209381, IMG submission 184111) | Hot spring sediment bacterial and archeal communities from British Columbia, Canada, to study Microbial Dark Matter (Phase II) - Dewar... ... | reverse complement strand
CGGCCGATGGGAGTCTTCTCGGACCGCACCAGCATGGAGAGAATTCTATTTGCGGTTTTTACCCAAGAAAACGTGAGCCAAGGCGTATGGTCCCCTCTCCTTCTGACACAAAAGAATTGACATCACCGGATTCTCTTGCCGGATGTTGGCGTCTTGTCTAGCATGGCCGGCCATGTTCCGCGCCTGGTCGCGACAGCCGGCCGCGCTGGCCGCCCTGCTCTTCGCTTCGCTCGTCCCGCCGGCCCGCGCCGCCCCGCCGGACGCCATCGAGGCGCTATCCCGCGCCGGGGAGGCGATGCGCCGGGGCCGTTTCGCCGAGTGCGCCGCCGTGGCCGCCGCCGCGCCGGCCGGCGCCACGCACCTTCTCTTTGCGCGGGATTGGCTGGCGGCCCAGTGCCGCTTCTACGCCGGCGAGACTGCGGCGGCCCGCGCGGCCTTCGCCCGGTTGGCCCGGCAGGCCGCCGACCCCGGCGAGCGCGCCCTGGCGGCGCTGCGGGCGGCCGATTGCAGCGCCCGTCTCGGCGAGGTCGAGCGCGCCGCCCGCGAATACCGCGAGGCGCTGGCCGCCCCGGTCTCGCCGCTGGCGGATCGCGCCGTGGCCGTGCGCTTCCTGCTCGAGCACGAGATGCGCGCGGGGCGCGAGGCCCGGGTTCGAGAGCGCTGGCTGGAGCTCGGCCGGGAGCACGCCGCCCACCCGCTCTGGCGCGCAAGGCCGGAATCGTTCCTGCCCCCGGCGCTCTCCATGTCCGAGGCCATGGCCCTGGCTCGCTCGGCGTACCGGGCGCGGGACTGGGAACGCGCCCTGTTGTTTCTGGACAGCGCTCCCGATCCCCGCGGCGCCCGGGAGGCCTTCGAACTCGCCTATCTGGCCGGCCGGATCCTGTTCGACATGCCGGGACGCAAGGCCGAAGCGGCGCGTTTTTTCCTCGGCGCGCGCGACCACGCGCCGACCGCGGAGGATGCCGAGGAGGCGGGATTCTACTACTGCCGCGCCCTCACCCGCCTGCAGAGGACTGGCGAATCCATCCTGTGCCACCAGGAGCTGGCGCGCCGCTTTCCTCGCGGGAAGCGCGCCGCCAACGCGCTGTTCTTCGCCGGCTGGCTCGAGGCCGATCGCGGCCGCTGCGGCGCGGCCCGCGGCCTGTTCGAACGGGTGATGCAGGAACACGCCCGGACCTCGTACGCCCGGGACGCGGCCTGGAACCTGGCGCTGTGCGACATCCGCGAGGAGCGCAACGCGGAAGCGGCGCGGGCGCTGGCCGATGCCGCGAGGACCGCCGGCGGATCGGCCGCCGACCGCATCCGCTATTGGTGGGGCCTGAGCCTGATCGCGGCCGGCGATGAGGAGTCGGGGCGCGCCGTGCTGGCCCGGCTGGCGGGGGACAACCCGCTGAGCTGGTACGGGCACCTGGCGCTCACGCGTCTCGGCTTGCCGTTGCCGCCGGGCCCCGGGCCGGCTCCCGCGGCCCGTGCGGACCCGAAGGAGCCGTTGCTGGCCGAGGCCGGCGATCTCGGCCGGGCGGGGCTGAACGCGCTCGCCGCCGCCCGGCTCGACCGCGGCCGGGCCACGTTCTTGCGGCGCCACCCGGGCCTGAACGGCGCGCTGGCGCTGGCCAAGGCCTACCGCGCCGCCGGGGACGATCACGCCGCCTGGAAGCTCGCCGCCCAGTTCGCGGGCCTGCTGCGCGGCCTGCCCCGAACGGAGACCGCCGAGCTGTGGCGCCTGGCCTACCCGCGCCCGTTTGCGGATTTGGCCGCGGGCGAGGCCGCGGCCCGGCCGGAGCTGGAGGACTTTCTGTACGCCATCATGCGCTCGGAGTCCGGCTTCGATCCGATGGCGCTCTCCTGGGCCGACGCGCGCGGGCTGATGCAGCTCACCCCGGGGACCGGGCGGCGGGTGGCCGCCCATCTGGAAATGGATCCGGCCCAGGTCGATCTCTACCACCCGCCCACCAACATCCGGCTGGCCGCCACGCTGCTTTCGGCCCTGGCGGAGGCCTTCCGGGGCCAATGGCCGCTGGTGGCGGCGGCCTACAACGCCGGCGAGGCGCCCGTCCTGGCCTGGGTTCGCTCCCATCGCAACGGCCGGATGGATCGCTTCGTCGAGGACATTCCCTACGCCGAGACCCGCGCCTACGTGAAGACGGTGTGGGAGGCTTTCTTGCGCTATCGCTACCTGGCCGGCCGGGACGCGCCCGCGCTCCCCGCCGAGCTCGATCCGTCGCCCAAGCCGCTCGAATGGTGAGCGCTACAGGCTGCGCCGGTAGAGGTCTTCCAGCGCGCCCTCGTCCCAGGTGCCGGGGCTGAGCTTGACGTGTCGTTTGCCCATGGCCTTCCGGGAGAAGGCGCCGATCTCCTTGTCCTGGACGCCGTACGGGGACAGCCGCGGCGCCACGCCCAGGGATTCCATCCAGGCGCGCAGGGCGGCGGGGGCGTCGGCCTCGTTTCCCAGCCAACGGCCGATGGTCCGCACCCGTTCGGGTTCGTGCGCGGACAGGCGCTCCAGGAAGGCCGGCAGCAGGATGGCCGTGGCCCGACCGTGCGGAACGTCGTAGCGCACCGTGATCGGATAGCCCAGCGCGTGGGGCAGGAGCGTCGCGGTGTTGGCGATGGCCATGCCCGCTCCGCAGGAGGCCAGCAGCAGTTCGGCCCGGGCCTCGGGGTCCTGGGGCTTCTCGTGCGCGCGCGGCAGGTGCCGGACGATGGCGAGCGCCGCCCGCTCCGCCAGGCCGTCCGTGAAGGTCGAGCGCTGCCGGGACAGGTACGCCTCCAGCGCGTGGCACAGCGCGTCCAGGCCGGTGTCCACGGTGAGGCCGTCCGGCGACGCCAGCAGGAGCCCCGGATCGAGGAACGCCGCCCGCGGAAAGAGATCGGGCAGGGAGATCCCCACCTTGTCGCAGGACGAGACGTCGCTCAGGATGGCGTAGGGCGTGACCTCGGAGCCGGTGCCGGCGGTGGTGGGCACGGCCACCAGGGGCAGCGCCGGGCGCTCGGGCTTCATGCCGCGGGCGTAGTCGAGCACCGCTCCCTGGTTGACCGCGCACAGGGCGATGGCCTTGCCGGCGTCGATGGCGCTGCCTCCGCCGACGGCCAGGATCCAGCGGGCCTTTTCGCGCCGGGCCACGGCGGCTCCATCCATGACGGTCTGCGGCGACGGGTTGGGCTCCACCGCGTCGAAAATGGCGTGTTCGACGCGCGCGGCCTGCAGTTGCTCGACCAGCCGGGTCAGCCAGCCGTGCAGCCGCGCCGCCCGGCGGCCGGCCACGATCAGGCACTTGCGAGGATAGGTCGCGATCTCCTCGCCGAGTTGTGAAAGGCAATCGGTTCCGAATACCACCCGGGTCGGAGCCCGGAAAGAGAAGGACTCCATTCCACCGCGACTCCCTCCCCCGCTCGGTCCGCCAACGATAACCCCCCGCGCCGATCGAGGCAAGTTTCCGCTTTGTCCGTCCGGCGAGGCCGCTTTTCGTCACAAACCTGTTGCCGGACGGGCAAACGCTGGAATATGATGCGCATCCGTTCGAGTCCCGGATGGGATGGGATGAAACCGCTGGAGGCCGCGATGGACGATCCCGAACGCTCGCCCGAGGAAGCCTCGACTCGCTTGCGCATCGCCGTCGACTGGGAAGAACTGGCCATGGCGGTGGAAAACCAGCTGCCGGATTTCACGGCCTGGCTCGATCTGGACACCGGCAAGGTCGTCTCCCAGGCGGGCGTTCTCCCGCCGGGCGACGATGGAGCCGGCCGCTATCTCCAGGTGCAGCCCCGCTCGTCCCGCGAGGGCTACCGCACCATGCAGCGCTTCCTGGACGAGGTGGAAGATCCGCAGGCACGGGAGAAGCTGGCCGCCACGCTGGTGGGCAAGGGCGCCTTTCGGCGCTTCAAGGACGCGCTCATCGAGTTCTCCGAGCTGCGCCAGCGCTGGTTCGCCTTCAAGGACGCGGAGGTGTTCGCCTACATCCGCGAATGGCTGGGGCAAAACGGCGTCGAGCCCACCAACGAGCCGCCCGATCCCGCCTCCCGGGAACGCACCGTCCCGCCGGCGCTCTCGCGCATTTCCCGGCGCGGCATGACCCCGGTGACGGCCGCGGCGTCGGGCGACGAGCCGGCCTGGCGCGAGGCGGTGCGGCCCTACGATCGCCCGGAGTGCGTCTTTTTCCCGGAGCGCAGCGCCCTGCTCGTCATCGACATGCAGCGCACCTTCGTGCACGAGGAGGGGCGCAACTTTCTGCCGCTCTCGCGTCCGATGGCGCCCCGCCTGGCGGCGTTGCTCGCGCAGTGGCGGGAGCGCCGCTTGCCGGTGCTGTTCACCCGCCACGTGCACCGCCGCGCCGAAGAAGACGGCGGCGCGCTCTCGCGCTGGTGGAACAGCCTGATCCTGGAGCGCGATCCCGACTCTTTGCTGTGCGAGCCGTTCGTGCCCATCGAGGGCGAGCGGGTGATCGTCAAGTCCCGCTATAGCGCCTTCGCCGGCACCGAGCTGTTGTGGGTGCTGCGCAATCTTTCGGTGCGCGATCTGGTCATCGGCGGCGTGCTCACCAACCTGTGTTGCGAGACCACCGCCCGGGACGCCTTCGTCAACGACTTCAACGTGTTCTTTCTGGGCGATGGCACCGCCGCCCCCGATCCCGAGTTGCACCTGGCCACCTGTCGCAACATCGCCTACGGCTTCGGGCGGGTGCTGGGCGTGGACGAGGCGCTGGCGCGCCTGGGGCGAAGCGGCGCAAACGGCGCGGCCCGGGAGTGAGCCGGGGGGGAGGTGCAATGGACAGCTATGGCAGCCTGCTGGAGGCGTTCGAGGCGCTCAACGAGCGCAAACGCCAGGACCCCCAGTCCCTGACGGGCGAGGAGAAGAACCGCTGGAAGTCCCTGCGGCGGGAGATCGAGCAGGCGCTGTTCGCGTCCCCGCAGGGCAGCGAGGCCGACACCCGCGAGTTCTTGCGCGTGCCGGTGTCGCTGTCGGTGCGCTACTGGACCCACAACGAGCTGCGCGACCGCTACATCCCGGTGCTGGGCGAAGGGGGATTGTTCGTGTCGACGGTGGACCCGCTGCCGGTGGGCACGCGGCTGGATCTGGAGATCGGCCTGGCCCAGCGCGGATTTTCTTTTACGGTTCGCGGCGAGGTGGTGTGGGTGAACAGCGGCGACGATCCGGCTCGCCGCGGCATGGGCATCCGCTTCGTCGATCTGAGCTGGGAGCAGAAGCGCCTGATCTACGGGCTGGTGGACGACAACCTGCGCCAGCGTTTGCTGGAGCGGCGGCGCTTCGCCCGCATCGACGCCCGCTTGCAGGTGCAGTTCGTGCTGGCGCAGGGGTTCTTCGAGCTGTCCACCCAGGATCTCAGCCTGGGCGGGCTGCGGGTGGAGTCCGACGATCCGCCGCCGCTCCACGAGAAGATTCGCATGGTACTGCACGTGCCCGGTTGCCAGCCGGCGGTGCGGGCCGTGGCCGAGGTGGTGCGCCACATCCCCGCCGGCCCGACCGCCCCCGCGGGTTTCGGGGTTCGCTTCCTGGACCTCTCCCTCGAGGCGCGCGAGGCCATCCAGCGCTACCTGCAGGGGCGCATCGCCGGCGAGCAGGACGCCGGCGGCCCGGAGCGGCGCCGGCACGCGCGCCTGGAATGCCAGGTGAAACTGCGTTTCCAGTCCCAGCGCTCGTTCGCCACCACCTTCTCGCGCGACCTCTCCAGCGGCGGGGTGTTCATCCAGACCGCCGACCCGCCGCCGGTGGGGCAGACGGTGGAGGTGAGCCTGGTGCACCCGGTTACCTTGCAATGGCTGAAGCTCTCCGGCCGGGTGGTGAGAGTGGTGGAGCCCGATCCTTCCGTGCCCGGCCGGGTGGGCGGCGTGGGCGTGGCCTTCGAAAATCTGGCCCCGGCGGTGCGCGAGGGGCTGCATGCCTTCCTGCGAGAGTGCCTGCTGCACACCGACGAGGTGTCCTCCCTGCCCGAAGACGCCGGCGAGAAGCCCCCGGGCCCGGACTCGAGCGGCTCCGCTCCGGATCTCCCGCCGGGCGACGTGCTGTGAAGGCGGGCAGAGACAGGACGGACGGCGCGCCGGACAGGATCTCGGGAGCGTTGGCGGTCGAGGAGCGGCCTCGGATCTTGGGCTTGCCAAGACGCCGGGGGTCGAAATAGGTTGGATGCCAAACCTGCGCCGCACGGCGCGCCGGAGGTACCCATGGAACACAAGTTGCCCGAACTCCCCTACGCCAAAGACGCACTGGCCCCCCACCTCAGCGCGGAGACGCTGGAGTATCACCATGGCAAGCACCACGCCGCCTACGTCGCCAATCTGGTCAAGCTCATTCCGGGGACGCCCTTCGCCGATCTGCCGCTCGAGGAGATCGTGAAAAAGGCCCCGGCCGGGCCCATCTTCAACAACGCCGCCCAGGTGTTCAACCACACCTTCTACTTCATGCGCCTTTCCCCGAAGGGCGGCGGCGCTCCCGGCGGCAAGCTGGCCGAGGCCATCGAAAAGGAATTCGGCTCCTTCGCCGAATTCCAGAAGAAGTTTTCCGAGACCGCCATGAACACCTTCGGCTCCGGCTGGGCCTGGCTGGTGAAGGACGCGGCCGGCCGGCTGGGCCTTCGCAGCACCGGAAACGCCGGTTGCCCGCTCACCGCCGGCGAGGCGCCGCTGCTCGCCTGCGACGTCTGGGAACACGCCTATTACATCGACTACCGCAACGCCCGCGCCAAGTACATCGAGGCCTTCTGGAATATCGTGGACTGGAACAAAGTCGCCGAGTCCTTCTGACGGCGATGCCCGCCGTGTCCCGCACCCCGTCTCGCCGGCAGCCGGGGTTTACCGCCCGGTGAGCGTGGCCGCCGGGTCGAGCGCCGCGGCGCGCCGGGCGGGAACCATGGCGCCCAGCCAGCAGAACACCAGGGCGAAGAGCAGCGCTCCGGGAAAAACCCACGGCGGGAAGGCGAAGAAACTCTCCGGTTTGAAGGGGAAGTCGGGCAGGAAGCGTCCGAGCAGCGAATCCGCGAGCAGGCAGGCGAGCGAGCCCAGCAGAAGGCCCGCCGTTCCGGCCGCGATGCCGATGGCCGAGGCCTCGGCCAGGATCAGGTTGCGCACGTCGCCACGGCTGGCGCCCAGCGCCCGCAGCAGCCCGATCTCCCGTTTGCGCTCGTAGAGGATCATGAAGAAGGTGTGGGCGATGCTCACCGCGGCGATGCCCACGATGATGAGACTGATCAGCGAGAAACCCAGCGTGACCAGGGTGATGAACAGCCCGACGCTCTCGGCCATGCGCTTTTCCGACAGGTCGAGATCGAAGCCGAGCTGCCGCAGCCGCTCCTGCACCGGTCCCAGCCAGTCCGACGAGGACACCTCCAGCACCGCGGACGAGTAGGTGTGGGCCGCCGCCTCGCCGGCGAACCGGCGGTTGAAGCGCCGGGCGGTCTCGATCGGAATGGTGATGCCGCCCATCAGGGCGTGGCGCGACAGGCCCACCACCTTCATGCGGGTGGGATAGGGGGCACCGCGCACCTCGCGCGAGATGAAGGAGTGGTTGAGGGTGAGCGGCACGGGCGGCAGGAAGGGCAGCAGCATCTCGCTGATCTTGGGCAGGCCGCGCGCCTCGGCGAAGGAGCCGTTGTAGATCTCGATCATGCGCCGGGAGAGCAGCACCGGGACGGGAGCGCCCTCCGGCGGATCGGCGAACTCGCCGGCCACCGCGTCGGCCGCCACCAGCCGGGGATCGATGCCGTCTCCCATGATCTCCAGCCACACCCGCACGTCGCGCACCGCCTCCAGCATTCGCGGTGTCACGCCGGGCACGCGGCGCAGCAGATCGATCGCGGCCGGGGAGATGTCGCGCCCGTCCACCGCGGTGCTGGCGAGAAAGGCCAGCCGCATGCGCGGGTACACCGCGGCCACTCCGGGGATGGCCGCGAAGTCGGAGAGCGCCTGCTCGTCGATGGGCCGCCCGCCGATGGCGCCGCCGAACTCGACCGAGCGAGGCACCACCTGGAGCCGGTTGGCCTCCATGGGGAAGATCTGGGTGCTCACCACCCGCTGCACCCCCGCCCCGAGGGCGATGAAGAACACGAAGCTCGAGATGCCCACCACGATGCCCACCGAGGCGAAGATCAGGTTCTTGCGGTTGCGGCGCAGGTTCTGGCCGGCGAGGCGCGCCAGGTTGGCGATCAGCATGGCGTCTCCTCCACCAGGCGGCCGTCCTCGAGGCGCACTTTGTGGGTGACGTTCTTGAACAGGAAATCCTCGTGCGTCACCACCACCACCGTGATCTTGTCCTCGCGATTGAGCTTTTCGAACAGCGAGATGATCTGCGCGCCGGTGGAGGTGTCCAGGTTGCCGGTGGGCTCGTCGGCCAGGATCAAGCGCGGCCGGCCGAAGAGCGCGCGGGCGATGGCCACCCGCTGCTTCTGCCCGCCGGAGAGCTGGCCCGGATAGCTGTGCAGCCGCTCGCCCAGGCCCACCCGCGAGAGCACCTCGGCCGCCCGCCGCAGCGGATCCGGTTCGCGGGTCTTTGCGAAAAAGGCGGGCAGGGCCACGTTCTGGACCGCGTCCAGGTGTTCGAGCAGGGCGAAGTGCTGAAAGACGAACCCGACCATCTGGTTGCGGTAGGCGCTGCGCTCCCGGTCCGAGAGCGCCCGCAGCTCGCGTCCGTCCACCCGCGCCTCGCCGCGGTAGGCGCTGTCGAGCCCGCCCAGGATGTTGAGCAGGGTGGTCTTGCCCGAGCCCGAGGTGCCCACGATGGTGGCGAAGGCGCCTTCCGGGATGCGCAGGTGGATGTCTCGCAGGGCCGTGGTGGCCGAGTCCCCCTGGCCGTACACCCGGGAGAGGTTCTGGATGTCGATCATGGCAGGTCCAGCCAGCCGGCGAGGAGCACCCCGCGAGGCAGAAAGCGCAGGCAGGCCGCGGCGTCGCCGAGGTTCGCCAGCGCGCCCTGCGCCATGCCCAGCATCATGCGGGTCATCGCGTCGCCGCCGAGATCCGAGGCGTCCAGGCGCGAGAGCGACTCGCGCAAGGCGGCGAAGTTCAGGCGCAGCGACAGCGCCTGGCCGCCGCCGCACACCTGTGCCGAGCGGTTTTTCGGGGTGGCCACGGGGGCGTTCGACTTCATCTGCCGGGAGAGCTCATCCTCGCAGCCGTCGCCCAGGCAGAAGCCCGCCAGCGACGGGTCCACCGCCAGGCGCGCTTGCAACCCGTCCGGGCCGGTCACCGCCACCCCATAGAGATCGCCGGCCTTGATCTTTTGCAACACGGCGCGTTCGGGAGGCTGCGACGAGACGAGGTGTTCCAGAGCGCTGGCCAGCAGGCTGCCCTTCTTCAGCGACAGCAGACCGACCAGGCCGACGGCGCCGGCCGCCGAGGGCGCCGGCCCCTGGCGCACCGCCTCGGCCAGCGCCTTGGGATCGCGCACGAAGACGCCGAGCACCCCGCTCCCCGAGAGGTTGTCGAGCAGCGCCTCCGGGTCGATCGCGAGCGCCTGAGAGAGCGCCTCGCGGTTTTGCTGGTATTGGGCCCGGGCCTGCGGCTCGAGTTCGAGCGCCCACTCCAGCAGCCGGCGGGCGTTGAGGCTGGCCTTGAGGGTCACGATGGTGTTGGGGGGGAGCATGCGCTCGAGCTGGGCGTCGGCGGCGCCGTCGCCAAGCCCCGCCAGGCGCTGCGCCAGCGGCTCCCGGATGCCCGCGAAGAGCTTTCCGCCGAAGCCGCGTTCCTCCATGCGCAGGGCGAGCAACAAGCCGTCGCGGATGCTGGAGAGCTGCGGATCGTCCTGCGCCATCGTGCGGATCCCGGCTTCGCCCAGGGCCAGCCAGAGGTCGGTTTCGGCTTCGATCTCGCCCCGCAAACCGTCGAACCAGGGCGCAGCGGCGAGGTTCTCTGCCTGCGGCAGGCTCGCGCAGCGGGCCAGCGCCTCCGGCGGGACGCGGCCGGAGGCGAGCAGGGCGAACTTTCCCGCCAGCGCCCAGCGGAGGGCCGGGACGAACTGGCCCCCCGCCGAATTCCCGATCTCGCGCACCTTCACGCCGGAATGCGAGGCGGACTGTTCGGCGTCGACGCCCAGCCATTGACGGGCGCGCTCGCGCAGGGATGCCTCGAAGACCTCGGCTTCGGCCAGGGGGAGCAGCAACACCGCCTGGGACGACTCCGTGACCACCAGGCCCAGCGGACGGGCGCCGTCGAGGCCGAGGCGCTTCCACTCCTGCGCGTCGAGGGGGTCGAAGCCCACGCGGTTCTGGAGCTGGATCATCGCCTGGTTGAGGAAGATGCCGACCGGCCCGGCGCTGAAGCGGGCCACCAGCGCTCGCAGATCGCCGCACAGTTCGGCGGGCCGGGGCAGCACCAGCGCCGCTCGCGCGTTCCCCGGTATGAGTTCCTCGATCCGGGTCGGGCCCTTCTGGCAGGTGCCGCACGACAGCGTCAGGCAGAGCGCGACGAAGAGAAGAAAGATGACCATACGCCGCATGATCGCTCCTTTGTGGGAGTCGGCTCCCATTACCACCCGTCCGGCGCCGCCGTCAATCGGCGGAAGGCGGCGACGGGCGGCGGATCGGCTCCGAGAAACCTTTTCGGCCAACTCACTGAGCAGCACGTCCGGGTGTGCGCCGGCGGGTCGGGTGAGAACCACGCGCGCGCTCGACGGGATCGCGCTGGTGCCCGCGGACGGCCGGTTGGTGGCGACGTTCTCGAACCAGCTCCCCGTCCCACTGGAGAATCTGTCGCTGCGGCTCCACCACGAGGGCTGCTACGGGAAGCCCGGCGCCCCGACCGAGGAGAAGGCCTTTCGACCTCCCGGTGGCGCAGTTCCCGGGCGCCGCCATCGAGTGCCCGGCCCGAACCCGCCCGTGAGCGCGCCCGTTGGGCTTTGTTTCAGCCATCGCCGGCGGAGCCGAGCGAGTTCAGAAGTTCTTGCGCGAGCGGCGCCATTTCCTTCGCCCCCAGGCGCGGCAGGTCCGCAAGCAGCCGCTGCGTCTCCTGGCGGGCCTCGGCCGGCCGCGCCGCCGCAACCCCTCCGTTGCGGCGCAAGCGAGCGCAAGATGCTTGACAGATATTCTACCTGTTAGTAGATAAATACCGTTTTCATTTTTTTGCGCAGGAGGTCGGGCTGAGAAACGCGGCCGTTCTGTTGGGGCTTTCTTTGTTTCTCGCCGCTTGCGGGGGTGAGCAGACGCCGTGCGTTCCCAAGAGCTGCGCCGAGCTTGCCATCGAGTGCGGCGATGCGCTCGACAACTGCCAAAAGCCCATCCGGTGCCCGGCCTGCCCGCAGGACAAGCAATGCCAGAACAACCGCTGCGTCGTGGTCAGCGATCCCTCCCAACCGCTGTACGCCGCGAGCGGCGTGTACTCGACCACCATCCAGCCCACCGGCGAGGCCGCGGACGTGTACTATCCCGCCCCTCCGGACCTCGCGACCGGGAACTACCGTTTTCCCTGGGCGCTGCTGGTCCAGGGGGCGTACGTGGACAAGCAGTATTACGCGGACTTCGCTTCCCGGGTGGCCCGCTACGGCATCGTGGTGGTCGTGCCCAATACCGCCAACCTCTTCCCCGGCGAGAACATCATCGAGATCGCCGCCGCCCACATGAGCAGCGAGAACGGCGCGGGCTCCCCGATCGCCGGCAAGCTCGATCTGGACACCATGTTCTTGCTGGGGCATTCCCAGGGCGGGCTGTGCTCCGTGGTGGCGCTCTCCGACAAGTGCAGCATGTGGACCGGCTGCACCTGCACCCAGCCCTTCAGCCTCCCCGCCGCCTGCAAGGGGGGCGTCTTCTACGGGACCTTCGTTCTCGGCGCGGTCCCCAACAACCATCGCCCTATCGCCCTGGTGCAGGGGAGCGTCGACGGAAAGTGCAAGCCCAGCCAATCCCTCTCGACCTACCAGGGCATCGCCGATCCGCCCAAGGCCTACGTGACGGTGAATGGAGCCAACCACTACGGCATCTGCAACCAGAACAACCCCCCGGGAGCCCAGCGGGACAACACCGCCCTCACCATCGATCAGGGCGTGGCGGTGGAGACCATCGCCCGCTGGAGTGCGCTTTTTTTACGGGGCGCCATCCTGGGAGAAGCCGGCGCGTACGACTACGTGTTTCGCACCGGCGACAATCTCGATCCCAACGTGACGGTGCAGCTCGCGCCGTAGGCTCGCCCGGGCGCGTTGACGCCGACGCCGGACGACGGTACAAGTGTCTCATGGCCGCCAAACAGTGCCCACACTCGTCCGGTTGCCCCCTGTTCGCGACGTTCCAGGTGCGCTCGTTTTTACGCATCTGGCAGATGAACTACTGCGACGCCACCTTCGAGCGCTGCGCCCGCTATCAGCGGATCATCGAGGGCAAGGAAGTCCCCCTGTCCCTGATGCCCAACGGGAAAGAGCTACCCGAAACGGGCGCGTCCAAGAAAAAATGAGCCTCTTCGAAGGGTACTGGCCCGCCTGGCTCGGCGCGATCGCGTTGGCGGTGGTCTGCCTGGGCGTGTTCCTGGGCACGGGACGGTTTCTGGGCGTGGCCGGAATGCTCTCCCGCCTGCTGCGGCCGCGAGAGACGGAGAGGCTCCGGGCGTTGGAAAGCGGCCTGGCGGACGCCGAGACCCTGGCGCGGGCCATGGAGGAGGCCGCCCGCGCCGAATTCGGCGCCGCCTGCGACGCGGTGCCCGCCCTTGCGGAGCGTTCGGACGCCCCGGCGGCCCGCCCACTTCCGGCCGCCGTTCCCCGGCCTCCCTGGATCGCCCTGCTGGTGTTCGTGCTGTGCGTGGCGCTGGGCGGGCTGCTCTCCGCCGCGCTCTCGGGAACGCTCTCCATCCGCTGGGACCTCGGGCCAGCCTACGAGCGGCTGCTGGCCGCGGGTCCGGGCGCATGGGCGCTGCTTTTCCTCGGCGGCCTGCTGGTGGGGTTCGGCACCCAGATGGCCGGCGGCTGCACCTCGGGCCACGGGCTGTCGGGCTGCTCCCGGCTCCAGCCGGCCTCCCTGCTCGCGACCGCCTGTTTCTTCGGCACGGCGGTGCTGCTGTCGCTGCTGCTTTCGGGGCTCGCCGCATGAAGACGACCCTGACCCTCGGCGGGTGCGGCCTGCTGCTCGGCTTTTCCCTGTCGCGCACCGGCTTTACCGACTACGGCGAGCTTTCGCGCATGTTCGCCTTCGCGGACCTGCGCATGCTGTGGGTGTTCGCCGGGGCGGTGGGCCTGTGCGCCGCGGGATTCTTCCTCGTCGATCGCCGGCTGTTTCGCCCCACCCGCCGCATTCACCCCGGGGTGGTGCCGGGCGGGATCTTGTTCGGCGCGGGCTGGGTGCTGTGCGGCGCCTGCCCGGTGGTGCCGCTCATCCAGCTCGGCGAGGGGAAGCTGGCCGCGCTGTTTACGCTGCTGGGCGTCGCGCTGGGGACGCTGCTCTACCGGCGCGTCCACGCGCGCCTCTTGCGCTTTGACACCGGCGCCTGCGATAGCTGATGAGATTGCGTTTGTTCGCGCTCGCTCTTTTGGGCTGTCTTGCCCCCGCTCACTGCGTGATGGTGAGCGGCGCGTCGATCACGTGGTCCTCCTTGCTTTCCTTGCGGCGGCCGGGACGTTCAACCGGCTCGTCTCCATGCTTCACGCCTTGCGGCGCGGGGAGCGTCGGACCCATTCCGCCAAGACATTGAAAAATTCCTCGGTCAGGGCTATGAGCAGAGTCATGGCCGCTCCATCCCGCCCGTCCGAGCTTCGGGTGCCGCGCGTGCGGCGGCGCAAGGTGAAAAAGCCCGCTCCAGGCTCGCCACCGGGAACGCTGGAACTCCCCGATGGCAGCGCGCCGGCCAGGATGTACCGCTTCCTTTTCGACGAGGCCGCCATGGAGGAGGGCCCGCTGGCCGAAGAAGCGCTGGAGCAGGGTCTGGCCGCGGTCCCGGAGCGCACCCTGTGGCTGGACATCCAGGGGCTCCCCCGCCCGGAGTTGTTGGAGCGGCTGGGACAGATCCTCGGGCTCAGCCCGCTGACGCTGGAGGACATCCTCCACATCAACCAGCGGCCCAAGGTGGAGGAGTTCGAGGGCTACCTGTTCGTGGTGGTCCGCCAGCTCCGGCTGCTCAAGAACGGCGAGATCGAGAACGAGCAGATGAGCTTCGTCCTGCGGCCCGGCCTGCTGGTCACCATCCAGGAGTTCCCCGGCGACGACTTCGAGCCCATCCGCAAGCGGCTGCGGGACGGCCGGGGCGCGCTGCGCAAGAGCGGTGCCGACTACCTGGCCTACGCGCTGATGGACGCGGCCATCGACTCGGCCTTTCCGGTGCTGGAGGCATTCGGCGAGGCCATGGACGCGGTGGAGGAGGCGGTGTGGAACCGGGCCGGCCCCGAGACCTACGCCGTCATCCACCGCCTGCGCCGGGAGCTGCGCCAGATGCGCCGGGCGGTGTGGCCCATGCGCGACGTGGCCGCCGCGCTGAGCCGCTCGGGCATCGACGCCATCGGCGGGGCCTCCCGGATTGCCTTCCGCGACTGCCACGACCACGTGCTGCAGGTGGCCGACTTTTTGGAGACCAGCCAGGAACGCACCGCGGAGCTCTCCGACCTCCACCTGTCGGTGGTGTCGGAGCGCACCAACCAGGTGATCAAGGTGCTCACCATCATCGGCACCATCTTCATGCCGCTGACCTTCCTGTGCGGGGTGTACGGCATGAACTTCGACACCGCCGCCTCGCCGCTCAACATGCCCGAGCTCACCTGGCGCTACGGGTACCTCGCCTTCTGGCTGGTGGCGCTGCTCATCGTCGGAGGCATGCTGATCTTCTTTCGCCGCAAGGGCTGGCTGGGGAGCCGGCCGCGCGCCCGTCGCAAGAAGCCCTGAAGCCGGACAACGGGTTTGACTCGCCGATGGCTCGAATGCTATCTCGGGCCATCTGGGTCAAAGGAGAAATCATGGGGTTTCGCAACGTCGCCGTGAAGCCGCTCGGAAAGATGCCGCCCTTTCGCAAGATCGCCATGGGCACCTGGGCCCGTCCGGGCGACCCGCAGATCTACGGCACGCTGGAGATCGATCTCACCCAGGCCAACGCCTGGCTGGCGCGCCAGCCGCCGGAGGCCCCCAAGGTCACCGTGACCCACATGATCGCCCGGGCCATCGGGCTGGCGCTGGCGCGCTATCCAGAGCTCAACGGCTTTGTCCGCTTTCGAAAGATCTATCTGCGCCAGAGCGTGGATCTGGCCATCCTGGCCGCGGTGAAACACGACTCCGGCCGCGAGGATCTCTCCTCGGTCAAGCTCGAAGGCGTGGACAAGATGAGCGTGGGCCAGATCGCGCAGGCCCTCGCCGATCGGCTGGAATACCTGCGGCAGAAACGCGACACCGCCCTGCAAAAGACGGCCAAGATGCTCTCGGTGCTGCCGGGCTTTCTGGTGCGCTTTCTGCTCTGGTTCACGGCCTTCGTTTCCTACACCCTCAACATCCGCTTCCCCGGCATCCCCAAGGATTCCTTCGGCGCCTGCATCCTCACCAACGTGGGCATGTTCGGCCTCGATCTGGCATTTGCCCCGCTGGTGCCGTATTCGCGCGCCCCCATCGTGCTCCTGGTGGGCGAGGCCAAGAAGCGCCCCGTGGTGGTCGAGGACCGGGTGGAGGTGCGCGAGATGGTGCGTCTCAACGCCACGATCGATCACCGCTTTTGCGACGGAGCGCTGCTCGCCAAGATGGTCAAGGTGATCCGCGAGGTCTTCGCCGATCCCGACACGCACTTCGGACCGTCGGCCTGAGCCCCTCCCCGCCCACAACCCAACGCCAGGAGACGTCATGCCGCGGATCACGCTGCGCCAGAAGCTGCGCTACCGATTCGACAACTCGATGTCCAAGGGCACGGTGGCCCTCATCGGCTATCTGTTCCTGATCTCGCTCATCATGATCTTGGTGGTGGCCGCCATCGTGGTCGCGACCGGCATCGCTCCGGAAGAGGAGGGCCGGCCTAAAGGGTTTGTCGACGTGGCCTGGATGAGCCTGATGCGAACCCTCGACGCCGGCACCATGGGCGGGGACACCGGGAGCTGGTGGTTCCTCATCGCCATGTTCGCGGTCACCCTGGGCGGCATCTTCATCGTGAGCACCCTCATCGGCGTACTCACCTCTGGCATCGAAGCCAAGATGGAGGATCTGCGCAAGGGCCGCTCGCTGGTCGTGGAGAAGGACCACACCGTCATCCTGGGCTGGTCGCCGCAGGTGTTCACCATCATCTCGGAGCTCGTCACCGCCAATGAAAACCAGCGCTACGGCTGCATCGCCATTCTGGCCGACAAGGACAAGGTGGAGATGGAGGACGAGATCCGCACCAAGGTGCCCGACACCAAGAACACCCGAGTGGTGTGCCGTCGCGGAAGTCCCACCGATCTGACCGATCTCGAGATCGTCAATCCCCACCAGGCGAAGTCCATCATCATCCTGTCGCCCGAGGGCGAGAACCCCGACTCGAGGGTCATCAAGACCATCCTGGCCATCACCAACAACCCCAACCGCCGGGAAGAGCCCTACCACGTGGTGGCGGAGATCCGCTCGCTGGAAAACGCCCCGCTCGCCCGCCTGGTGGGAAAGGGCGAGGCACAGCTCGTGCTGGTCGAGGACCTGATCTCCCGCATCATGGTGCAGACCTGCCGCCAGGCCGGACTGTCACTGGTGTACACCGAGCTTCTCAATTTCGGCGGCGACGAGATCTATTTTCAGGAAGAACCGAAGCTGGCAGGCAAGACCCTGGGCGAGGCGATCTTCATGTACGAGGACTCTTGCGTCATCGGGCTGTGCTTCGCCGACGGCCGCATCGCCCTCAACCCGCCGTTGGACACGCCCATCTCGGCCGGCGACAAGGTCATCGCCATCTCGAAGGACGACGACACGGTGGTGCTCTCGGGGAAGACCGAGTTCGGCATCGACGAGGCCGCCATCCGCGAGCCGGCGCCGCGTCAGAAAAAACCCGAGCGCACGCTGTTTCTGGGCTGGAACCGCCGCGGCGCGGCCATGATCCGCGAGCTCGACAACTACGTCGCCCCCGGCTCGCAGGTGACAGTGGTGGCCGAGCGGGCCGAAGTGCGCGAGGACCTGCTGGAAAAGTGCAAGGGCCTGAGGAACCAGAAGCTCTCCTTCCTGCAGGGCGATACCACGGATCGGAAGATCTTGGAGGGCTTGCAGCCCACATCCTACAACCACGTGATCACGCTCAGCAGCTTCGATACCATGGACCCGCAGGAGGCGGATTCGCGCACCCTGGTCACGCTGCTCTATTTGCGCGAGATCGGCGAGAAGGCAGGCCATCCCTTCTCCATCACCAGCGAGATGCAGGACGTTCGCAACCGCGAGCTGGCCCAGGTCACCCGGGCCGACGACTTCATCGTGAGCGACGCCCTGGTCAGCTTGATGCTCACGCAGCTTTCCGAGAACAAGGAGCTCGAACTGGTGTTTCAGGACCTGTTCGACCCCGAGGGTTCGGAGATCTATCTCAAGCCCGCCGCCGACTATGTCGAGCTCGGCCGCGAGGTGAATTTCTACACCGTGCTCGAAGCCGCCCGCCGGCGAAGCGAGATCGCCATCGGTTATTCCGTGCGCGCCTGGGCCAACAACCCCGAAAAAGGCAACGGCGTCATCACCAATCCTCCGAAGTCCGAGCGGTTCACGCTCACCGCCGAGGACCGGATCATCGTCCTCGCCGAATCAGACTGACGGTAGCGATCGGCGAACGCCAGGGGCCGTCCGACTCAGGCCTTGGCTTCGTTACGCGAGCCGCGGGCGAACTTCTTGAGCTCGTCGGCGAGCTTGTTCACGCGGCTGCGGATGGCCGCGAGGTCGGCCCGAGTGGCGACACCGATGACCGAGGCGGCCTTCTGGCCCATGTCGGCCCGGGCCTTGTCGAACTTCTTGCGCAAGGGGCTGATCTTCTCGTTCATGGTCTTCTGGTACTCGGACACCTTCATGTTCATCTTCTGGATGCGGGGGTCGTTCTTCATCTTGCTCATGGTGGTATTCATCAGCGACATCATGCCCCGGGCCTGTCCCTCGAGGATGGTCAGCCGCTTCTGGATCTCGCCGATGGCATTGTTGAGGAATTTCGGCATGTTCTGGGCCATTTCACGCTTCGTCATTTTCTTTCTCCTTGCTTTGAACCCCTCCATTGGAGTCCATTTCGGCGCACAAGATAACGCGGCGCGTTATTCATGTCAAGAACTTTTTGCGCGCCGCGTCATAAAATAGTTCGCTCCTTTTTGGCAGGTCCCCCTAGCGTTCGCCGCCGGGAGTCGCTAATATAAGACATCGGTTGGCCGATTTTAGAGGAGGCTTCATGAAAACGACTTCCTTTTTCCTTCTCGTCGTTCTCCTGGCGGGTGCCTCGCCGGTTCATCCCGAAGAAATGGCGACGCAGTACAAGCCGAACCTCGAACGCAAGGTGTGCGAGAGCGCCCGGCGAGCCGCCGACTTTCTGGTGATGGCGCAGATCCCGTCCCGCGACGGCAGCATCGGCTGGAACTGGGTACTGGGCGACGGCACCACGCCGGACAACGTCGCGGGACTGGTGGCGCTGTCTCTCCTCGATGCCTATGCCGCCACCGGCGAGGAGAAGTACCTGGCCACCGCGCGCCGGTACGCCGACGGCTTGCTCCCGCGAGCGCAACGTTTCACTCCGGAGCGCCCGCCCTTCAAGGCCGACGTGGAGCTTCTGGCGCGCCTCGGCGGCATGCCCGACGGCGAACGGTACGCCCGCGCCGCACGAGCGCTGTTCGATACGATTCGCGCCCGCTCTCGCGACGGCGCTTCGGAGGTCCGCCGCATCCTGCTCGGGCGCGCGGCCGAGCCGGCCTTGCTGGGGTTCGATGTGGCGCTCGCCATCCGCGCCGCCCAGGCGGTGGGCGAGCGCGCCTACGCCTACGAGCTGGCCGACGCGGTGCTGGCCGAGAAGTCCCGCTGGTACCGCCCGCGGCAAGACCTGCGCTTTTCGCTGGTGTCGGCGGGCGCGCTCAGCCTGGCGCTCGAGCGGCTCGACGGGGGCCACTTCCGAAAGGCCATCGATGCGCTGCGCGCCGATCTGATCGCCGCTCAACAGCCAAACGGTTCCTTCAGCGAAAACGAGACCCAGCCGAGCGCCTACGCCACGGTGAGCCTTCTCGGCGGCATCACCGAGGCCGAGCGGCGCGCGGGCCTGAAGGGCCTGCGCTGGCTGAAGACCACCATGTTGCGCGCCGGCGGCTTCGCCCACTACAACGATCTCATGCCGGAGCCGTTCGTCGGGCAGCAGGTTTCCGAGGTGAACGCCGAGGTTCTGTCCGCCCTCTCCCTGGCCTGTGTCACGGGCCAGGAGGTCGACTAGGAGCGGCATGCGGCTCTGGCAGGCAGGTCTTTTCTCGGCGGCCGTCCACGCGGGAGTCCTGGCGCTTCCCGCGCTGGAGACACGTGCGCGCATCGAGCCAAAGAAGCCGCGCGAGGTCCTGCTCGTGAAACTCCCTCCGCCGGAGGCGCCCCGGGAAAATATCACCCACACGGTAGAGGCGCACCGGCCCGGGACGCCGGGCTGGAGCCGGCAGGAGAGCGCGTCGAATGCAAAGGCCGGGCTGCTCCTTCGGCAGCCGAAAGTCTCGCCGATCCAGCGGACGGTTGCGGATGCCCGGCGCGCATCCCGCGTCTCGCTCGAGCGCATCTTTCGCGCCGCGCCGGCGCCGCGACCGAGGGCGCTTTCGAATCCGCCGCCGAAATCCGCCGCCCCTGTTGTTGCCGAAAGCACTCCGGCCGTCGCCAGAATCAACCCCGAATACCCAAAGGCCCCACCGAAGGTTTCGATTCGCAAGCTCTCGACCCCCGACGGCACCACGGTGGTGGCGCGGGTGACGCGGACCGCCCCGGCGGACCAACGGCAGCCACCGCAAACGGCCCGACGTCAGGGCGAGCCGGACCTTGATTTTACTCTCGGTCATCCCGCGCTCCGGCCCGATGCCGACCCGTCCGGTCATGCCCGTCCGAGGGCTGCCGTCCTCGCTTCGGATAGCGGCACGGTTTCCGTTGCCGTCGGTGACGGCGGCGGCGACATCTCGCCGCGGATGCGGATCATCCAGCACCGCATCGATTCGGTCGTGGCATTGCTGCGCTCGGCCCGCAGGGACTGTCCGGGCTCGAAAGGCTTCGTCCGGATCGAGTTTCAGATCCAGCCGAACGGCTACCCGGCCGATCGTCGGCTGCGCGCTTCCTCAGGGGATCCGTGTCTTGAGGAAAAAGCCGGGGCGGTCATCCACCTGGCGGAACCCTACCCGTACGTCTCCGGCTGGGTGCCGGTGACCATGGACTTCAACTGAGCTTTCCAAAGTGGCGCACGTCGCGCCCGCGCAGCATGTAGATCACTTCTTCGGCCAGGTTGGTGGCGTGGTCGGCCATGCGCTCCAGGTACTTGATGACCGACTGGATGTGGATGGCCGGCTCCAACACGCCGGGATCGCGGCGCATGATCTCCAGGATCTCGGAAAAGACCTGATCGTACAGCCGATCCACCTCGTCGTCCTGAGCGATGACCTGTTGGGCCAGGCTCTCGTTGCCGTTCACGAAGGCATCGGAGGCCTCCCGGATCATTCGCTGCACTCGGTCCGCCATGAGGGGGATATCACGGTAGGGCTTGAGCTGGGAAAAGGCCATGAGATCGATGACCCGTTCGCACACGTTCACCGCCAGATCGCCGATGCGCTCGAGGTCGGTCACCATCTTGAGCGCCAGGGTGATGAAGCGCAGATCCGAGCCCATGGGCTGGCGCCGCGCCAGCAGTGTCAGGCACATCTGATCGCACTCCATCTCGTCGCGGTTGACCTGGTGGTCTTTTTCGATGGTCTCTCTGGCGAGCCGCTCATCCCGGCTCACCAGGGCCCGCACCGCATCCGCGATCATCTCCTCCACCCGCCCGGTCATGAGGAGCAGCCGCTCGCGCAGAACGGTGAGCTGGTTTTCATACTCCCGGTCGGTATGTGTCTTGGCCTGGGTCATGATGCCATCCTAACCGAATTTTCCGGTAATGTAATCTTCTGTTCGCGGATCCTTGGGGGCGGTGAAGATCTGCTCCGTGGCGCCGTACTCCACCAACTCGCCCATGAGGAAGAAGGCGGTGAAGTCCGCCACCCGCGCCGCCTGTTGCAGGTTGTGGGTGACGATCACGATGGTGTAGCGGCCACGCAGCTCCTGGATCAGGCCCTCGATGCGGGCGGTGGCGATGGGGTCGAGCGCCGAGCACGGTTCGTCCATCAGGAGCACCCGTGGCTCGACCGCCAGCGCCCGGGCGATGCACAGGCGCTGCTGCTGCCCGCCGGAGAGCGCTGTGCCAGGCCGGTCGAGAATGTCCTTAACCTCGTCCCATAGCGCGGCGGCGCACAGCGCCCCCTGCACACGCTCGGCGATGTCTTCGTTGGAGAGGCGGTAGTGCAGGCGCAACCCGTAGGCCACGTTGTCGAAGATGCTCATGGGAAATGGGGTGGGCTTCTGGAAGATCATGCCCACCTTCCGCCGCAACTCGATGAGGTCGGTCCTGGGATCCAGCACGTTCTGGCCGTCGATGATCACCTCGCCGGTGGCGCGCTGGTCGCGGTAGAGCTGGTAGATGCGGTTGTACACCCGGATGTGGGTGGACTTGCCGCAGCCGGAGGGCCCGATGATGGCGGTGACCTTGCCAGCCTCGATGTCCAGGTTGTTGTCCTTGAGGGCGCGGGTGGCGCCGTAATAGAAGTCGAGGTGGCGCACCTGGATGCCGGGCGGCGGCGAGGTGGGGCTCATCTCGCAGGCATCCGGACGGGCCAGGACACGCACGGCGGAGACCAGGTTCATGGCTTTTTCTCCCGGGAGAGCGCGCGAGCGCCGAGGGTGAGCGCCAGCACCGAGACGACGATGAGCAGCGAGGCTCCCCAGGCGGCCCGCTGCCAGTTCTCGTAGGGGGACATGGCGTAGTTGAAGATGGTCACGGTCAGGTTGGCCGTGGGCTGGCCGAGTTTCTCCGGCCAGTAGGGGCTGTTCAGCGCGGTGAAGAGCAGCGGCGCGGTCTCGCCAGTCACCCGGGCCACCGCCAGCAGCACCCCGGTGACCAGCCCGCCGCGGGCGGCCCGGAACAGCACCGACAGCGTGACCTTCCAGCGCGGCGAACCCACCGCCAGCGCCGCCTCGCGCAGCGCGTTGGGCACCAGGAGCAACATCTCCTCGGTTGTGCGCGCGACGATGGGGATCATGATCATGGAAAGCGCGAACACCGCGGCCCAGCCCGAAAAGTGCCCGATGGTGACCACCAGCAGGCCGTAGGCGAACAGGCCCACCAGGATGGAGGGGACGCCCATCATGGCGCTCATGACGAAGCGCACCACGTCCCCGAAGCGCCTGGAGCGCCCGTACTCCGCGAGGTACACCCCTCCCAACATGCCCACCGGCACGCCGAACAGCGCCGCCAGGGAGGTGATTATCAGCGTGCCCAGCATGGCGTTGGCCAGCCCGCCGCCCTCGGCCCCGGGCGGGGCGGGGAGTTCCGTGAAGAAAGCCGGGGTGAAGGCCGCCGCGCCGCGCCGCACCACCTCGAACAGGATCCAGAACAGCACGGCGATGCCGATGCCGGACCCGAGAGAGGAGAGGACCTTCACGGTGAGGTCCAGCGCCTTGCGCAGATGGGGGTTCTTCTTTTTCACAGGCCTGCCCCCATCTTGCGCTTGATGCGCCGCAGCCACAGGTGGGTGGCCACCTGGATAAGCAGGGTCATGACGAGCAGCGTGAGCCCCAGGGCGAACAGCGAGCTGCGGTACAGGGGCTCGGAGGCCTCGTTGAACTCGTTGGCCAGGGTGGAGGCGATGGTGTTGCCCGGGGCGAAGAGCGACCCCGACAGGCGGTGCTCGTTGCCGATCACGAAGGTGACGGCCATGGTCTCGCCCACCGCCCGCCCCAGCCCCAGGAAGATCGCCCCCACCAGCCCCTGGATGCCGTAGCGCATGGTCACCCGCCGGGTGGCCTCCCAAGTGGTGGAGCCCATGCCGTGCGCCGCCTCCTTGACCACCGGCGGCACCATCTGAAACACGTCGCGCATCACCGAGGAGGTGTAGGGCAACACCATGAAGGCCAGGATGATGCCGGCCGGCAGCATGCCGATGCCGATGGGCGGCCCGGCCACCAGGAAGCAGTCTTCGCCCAGCAGTTCCTGCAGGAAAGGCTGCAGATGCTCGGACAGCCAGGGGGCGAACACGAACAGGCCCCACATGCCGTAGATGATGCTGGGGATGGCCGCCAGCAGCTCGATGGCCAGGCCGACGGGCCGGGCGATGATGGGCGGCGCCAGCTCGACCAGGAACAGCGCGATCACCAGGCTGAGCGGCACCGCGATCAGCAGGGCGATGAAGGTGGAGACCAGCGTGCCGAAGATGGAGGAGAGCGCGCCGAAGTCCTGCTGCACCGGATCCCAGGCCGCGGAGGCCACGAACCCCGCTCCGAATCGCGACAGCGCCGGGGCAGAACCGGAGGCGATCTCGAAAAACAGCCCCGCCATCAACAGCAGGGCCAGCGCGGCGCAGCCGACCGACGCGCCGCCGAAGAGCCGATCCCCCCAGCGTCTGGCTGGCCGCTTCTCGTTCATCCGGGCTCCGTCAGTTGAAGACGTTTGCGCCCGCCGCGCGGATGTCGCTCTTCCACATGCTCCTCACCAGCTCGGATACGTTTTTTGGCATGGGCACGTAGTCGAGTTTCTTGGCTGCCGCGTCGCCGTTCGTAAAGCACCAGTCGAAGAACTTCAGCACCTGGCGCGCTTTGGCGGCATCGGCCTGTTCCCGGTGCATCAGGATGAAGGAGGCCCCGGTGATGGGCCAGCTCTTCTCGCCCGGCTGGTCGGTGAGGACCATGTAGAAGCCGGGGGCGTTCTGCCAGTCGGCGCTGGCCGATGCCTCCTGGAACGCCTCCATGGTGGGGGAGATCATCTTTCCGGCGCGGTTCTTGAGCTGGACGGTGGCGAGCTTGTTCTGGACCGCGTAGGCGTACTCCACGTAGCCGATGCCGCCCTTGACCTTCTGCACATAGGCGGTGACGCCCTCGTTGCCCTTGCCGCCCATGCCCACCGGCCAGGCCACCTCCTTGTTGCAGCCCACCTTGGCGCGCCAGTCGGGCGACACCTTGTCCAGGTAATTGGTGAACAGCCAGGTGGTGCCCGAACCGTCGGCGCGGTGCACCACCGAGATGCCCAGGGCGGGGAGCTTCTGGCCGGGGTTGAGCGCGGCGATGGCCGGGTCGTTCCACTTCTTTATCTTGCCCAGGAAGATGTCGGCGAGCACGATCCCGTCGAGCTTGAGCTGGTCGGCGCCGACGCCGGGCAGGTTCACCACCACCACTACCCCGCCCATGATCATGGGCCATTGCACAAGGCCCGCCGCGTCGAGCTCTTCCTTCTTGAGCGGGGCGTCCGAGGCCCCGAAGTCCACGGTCTTGGCCTTGATCTGCTGGATGCCGCCGCCGGAGCCGATGGACTGGTAGTTGAGCTGCACGCCGGTCTGCTTGTGGTACTCGTCGGCCCAGCGGGCGTAGATGGGGTAGGGGAAGCTGGCGCCGGCGCCGGTGATGGCGGTCGTCTGGGCCAAGGCCGCGCCCGTGCCGAGCCACCCGCCCGAGAAGGCCATGAACAACGCCAGAGCCGCCGCGAGACACAGATTGGTTTTCATGGGAACCCTCCTTGGAGGTTTTCCGGGAGCGTCGGGGCGAAACCCGCAAACCCGGTGCATCATTGCCTTTGCCGTGTGACGTTTCGGTGAAGCGAACGTGAACGATCCGCAACTACAGCGAAAACACGATGTGGGTGAGCACCCGGTAATCCACCCGATCGTCGCCGGTGCTTCTGCCCGTGAGCGCCGCCTGGTTGATGAGGGCGCCGCCGAGGAGCTGCCATTTGAAATTGTGCTTTTCGAGGTACAGCGACAGCCCGGCCGAGACCTCCTGGGCGCTCTTCTGTCCCTTGGGGGAGGCCAGCGAGTAGCGCACCACCGGCTGGATTTTTCCACTGATGAGGTAGCCGGTCTGGAGGTAGAACCCCACCGCGCGGTACTCCTGGTCCAGAAAGCCGGTGTCGGAGCCCGTCTCGGGCGCCTTCTGGCCGGTGGCGGCGAAGACGGCGCCGGAGAGCGACAGGCCCTCCATCTTCATCAGAAAGTCGATCCCGGCCCGGACGCCCGACAGGTTGTCGTCGTCGTAGTCGAGATCGGCGAGCACGTTGGCAGCCAGGGCCAGGCGGAAGCCGCCGCCCTCCAGATCGGCCTCGCTGTAGCCGTCGATGCCGCCCAGGTTGATGCCGGCGCGGGCCACCAGCGCGGGATGGAACTTCTTGGGGACGTTCGAGAAAGAACCGCTGCCGATGGTCACCGCCCCGGTGTCGGGATCGAGGGTGCCGCTGCCCGAGAACCAGCTCTTGTCGCCGGGGTACTTGTTCTTGTAGTCGCCGTTGAACACCCCCACCGCCCACTCGAACGGCGGGGACTTGGTGTAGTTGTTGTGCAGAGCGAGGCCGATGTCGTAGCCCTCGCCGAAGTAGCCGTTGACAAACGAGCGCTCCACCATCTCGTTCTTGCCGGAGGACAGGATGAACTGCCGGGCGAAGGGCCGCTTCCACATGCCCGCGCGCAGGTGCAGCGTCTTGGGGACGATGGCGTAGTCGGCGTAGGCGGCGAGCAGCTTGACGAAGCCCTTGCCGAAATCGGCCTCGAACATGTACTCCAGCGCAGGGCAGAAGGCCTTGCCGCCCATGGTGAGCCGCGCCACCGAGGCCGAGAAGTTCATCTCTTCTGCGCGGTCCTCGCCCTCCCCCTCGTCCTTGGAGGCGAAGGCGTACAGCGCGTGAACGCGCAGCTTGAGCTTGAGCTCGAACTTGCCGTCGGACGAGCGGAGGAAGAGCCCCTTGTCGTAGCCGGCGGTGGGGAGCGGCTCCGGCGCTTTCTCGACTGCCGCATTTTCCGCGGCGCCTCCCTCCGGCTTCGCCTCATCGGCGTACGCCGGCGGGACAACCAGCGCGGCAATCCCAAACAGCGCCACTGTCACCGCGAAAAGGGTTCTGCGAGCTTCCATGACGCCTCCTTGGGTAATTCGCCCTTTCCCTGCTGCCCGCAGGGCGCTTCGGCGTGGGCGTGACGTGGATATGACCGCCATGTGACGTTCTGATGGCGTCGATGTTTCTTTATGGTTACGTCTAGAGAAGCCCGGCGAGAATCCGCGGGGCGCGGCCTCAGGCGGCCTCCGCCCGCGGCAAGCGCACCCAGAAACGCGCTCCGTGGGGCTCGACAGGCTCCATGCCCACGCTGCCGCCCATGGCCTCGGCCAGGCGCTTGACGATGGCCAGTCCCAAGCCGGTGCCCCCCAACGCCCGCGAGCGGCCCGGGTCCACCCGGTAGAAGCGCTCGAAGATGCGGTCGCGGTGTTCCGCGGCCACGCCGGGCCCGTCGTCCTCCACCTCCAGGCGCGCGAAGTCTTCGTCCGAGCGAGCGGTGAGTCGGATATGGCCGCCGTCGGGGGTGTACTTGACGGCGTTGTCGAGCAGGTTTTGCAGGATCTGTTCCAGGGCGCGTTCGTCGGCGCTCACCGCCAGATCGGGCGGAATATCGAAGGAGAGGGTCTGGTTTTTCATCTGCGCCGCCGCGCGCAAAAGCTCCACGATCCGTTGCCCGGCCGGCTGGCAGCGGACGGCCCGCCGATCGAGATTCAGCGCCCCGGACTCGATGCGCGAGAGATCGAGCAGATCGGCGATCAGCCGCGAGAGGCGAACGGCGTTGTGCCGAATGGCCTCGACGAACGAACGCGCCTGCCCGACGTCCTCCAGCGCTCCGTCCAGCAGTGTCTCGGCGTTGGCCAGCACCACACTCACCGGCGTGCGCAGCTCGTGCGAGGCGTTGGCCACGAAATCGCGGCGTACCGTTTCCAGACGGCGCAGTTCGGTGACATCGTGCAGCAGAAGCACCATGCCCCCGCTCGTACGCAGCGAACTCGCCCGAGCCAGGATGCGCCGTGGTCGCAGGGAGCCGAGTTCGAACTCCACGCCGGCCTGGCCCTCCCGCCGCCCCTGCTCCACGAGCGTGCTCAGTGCCGGCACGCGAGCCACCTCGAGCAGCAGCCGGCCCGCCGGGTTCTGGGCCACGCCCAGCATGGCGGCGGCCGCGGTGTTGATCAGGGTTACATTCGAGTCGCGGTCGATGGCCAGCACGCCATCTTCCATGCTCTCCAGTAAGGCTGCCAGGCGATCCCGCTCCGAGGCCAGCTCGCGGAGATTGCGCTCGATCTCGGCAGAGAGGCGATTCAGCGAGTCGGCCAGACCGCCGAATTCATCGCGCGTCTCGACCGTGATGCTGCGCCGCTCGCCCGCGGCCAGCTCGCGCGCCCGCGCCACCAGCCGGCGCAGGGTGCGCGACAAGAGGTGCGAGGCGAAGGCGGACAGGGCCAGCGCCGTGACCAGCGCCGCCAGGCCGCCGGCGACGAGGTAGAGGCGCAGGCGGTTCACCACCCGGTCCACCCGGTCCAGCGGACGGCTCACCCGCACGAAACCCCGGACCGGGCCTCGCTCGAAGGGCACCGCCAAATAGAGCATTTCGGTGCTGCGCGTCGCGCTGTAGCGGCGCGCCACCCCCCGCTCGCCGGCGGCCGCCGCCTCGATCTCCGGGCGGTGGAGGTGGTTGTCCAGGGCGGCGATCTCGGCGGGCCCCAGTGTGGAGTCTCCCTGCACCTGCCCCGTCTCGCTGACGATGGTGAAGCGCACGTCGCTCCCGGCGGCCATGCGGTCGGCCAGCGCATCGATGGCTTCGATGCCGTCGAACGGGTCGGCGCGCTCGACGGCGGCACGGGCGGCGGCAGCCAGGGCGGCCAGCTCATCTTCCGCGTGGGACTGGTACCAGTCACGGATCTCGATCTCGATGAGGATGCCCCCGAAAAGCAGCGCCGCCAAGATGATTGCCGCCGATGCCCAGAAAAGCCGACCCCGCGCGCCCAGGTTCACGCCGGCTCCTCAGCGGCGCGAAAGCGGTAGCCCACCCCGCGCACCGTTTCGATGAGAGAGGCGGCCTCGCCGAGCTTCTCCCGCAGGCGCTTGATGTGGGTGTCCACCGTGCGAGTGTCGATCTCGGGGTTCATCTCCCATACGTCCGAAAGCAGCATCTCCCGGGTCTGCACCCGACCGCGCCGCAGCATCAGCGTTGTCAGCAGGCGGAACTCCATGGCGGTGAGCTGGACTTCGTTGTCCGATACGAACACCCGGTGACCCGGCACGTCCACGCGCAGGTCGCCGGCCGCGAGCTCCTCGGCCGTGCCGCTGGCCGCCGCCTGCCGGCGTCGCAACACCGCCTGGATGCGCAGCAAAAGCTCGCGCACGCTGAAGGGCTTGACCACGTAGTCGTCGGCGCCCAGCTCGAATCCCACCACCCGGTCCATCTCTTCCCCCTTGGCGGTGAGCATGATCACGGGCAGGTCCTGCGTGGCCGGCTGCGCGCGCAGGGTGCGGCACACCTCGGTGCCCTGGATGTCGGGGAGCATCAGGTCGAGCAGCACCAGGTCCGGCCGGGGCGCCTTGGCCGCCCGTTTGAGAGCGTCGCGGCCGTTCTGGGCCACGGCGGTGGCGAATCCTTCTTTGCGCAAACGGTAGTCCAGTGTGCGCACCAGGTCGGGTTCGTCATCTACAATCAGTATGAGCTTGGACATGTCGGCTCCTGGCCCCGCAACTGGGTTCCATGTACTCCGAAGCCGTTGAGAAATAGTAACCGGAGCGTGACAGGATGGCAAACTTCGGCCTAGCATGCGGCGGGAGGCCTTCATGGACGCACTGGAGCGAGCGCGCGAGATTCAGCAGCGGCACCCGGTGGTGGACACCCACAGCCACTTCTTGCTCAACGGTCATTACCTGGGCAAGGACTTCGGCAAGCGCCACCGCCCGCCCTGGCTGTGGAACCCGCTGAGAAACACCACCGATCTGCCCCGCCTGCGCGAGGGGGGCATCGCCTGCGCCGCGGCCACGGTGTACGTGCCCATCCCGCCGCTGCGCCTGTCCGCCTACTCGGCCTGCCTGCGCATGCTCGACACCCTGGACCGGCTGGTCGAGAGGCGGGCGCCCGAGGTTGTCAAGGTCGGCACCGCGCAGGAGATCCGGGAAGCGCACGCGGCCGGGAAACTCGCCCTGCTTCCGGCCGTCGAGGGCGGGCACGTACTGGGAAAGCGTCTCGAGCGCCTGGAGACGCTGCGCCGGCGCGGCGTGCGCCTGCTCACCCTCACCCACTTCATCGCCAACCGCATCTGCGACGCCGCCTGGGGCCCCGCCGTCCATCGCGGGGTGAGCCCGTTCGGCCGAGAGGCGATCGCGGCCTGCCAGCGCCTCGGCATCGTGGTGGATCTCACCCACAGCTCGGAGGCGGCGTTCTTTGGCGCGCTGGAAATCCTCGACCGGCCGCCGCTCGTCACCCATACCGGCCTGCGTCTGCCGGGAATGGGCAAGCGGCAGCTCTCGCTGGAACAAGCGAAGGCTCTGGCGCAGAAAGGCGGCGCTATCGGGGTGATCTTCTGGCCGTGGTACCTCAAGCCGCACTCGGTCTTTGGCGGTCTCGATCTGGTGGCCGACGCTTACGCCAGGCTCGCGGAGCTGGTAGGGACAGAGCACCTGGTGATCGGCTCCGACATGGACGGCTGGACCTGGATGCCGAGAGGGTTGCGCGACGCGTCTGACTTTCCGCGGCTTGTCGCCCTGCTCCTCGAGCGCGGGTTCTCCGAGGATGACCTTTCACTCATGCTGGGCCAAAACGCCCTGCGCATCCTGGAACAGTGGGAGCGCTGATCTCCCCTTGCGCGCCGCGAAAGGATCACAAGAAACAGCGAGGATCATGGTTGTGTGGATGACTTCATCGCAAGATGAAGGGATTGCCTGCAATCCCTTCTTGATAGCGGCTCCAACCTTCGCCCGGCTGTTGTCAAGGGCGAGCAGAGCGAGTCGCGAAGCGACCGGAGGCCCTTGACAACGCAAGCCGGGCGAAGGTTACACGCATGCGCGAGGCCGCTGGCTGCTTGCGGCCCCGCGTTCGCGCGGAGGATGCATCGGAGCTGATGCTCGAGCGCGCGGCTGCTGGTGGCGAGTCCTCATAGTTGCTCGCCGCAAAGCCGGCTCCGCTACATAGAGGACTCGCCTGGCGCGCCACGAAAGGATTATATGGGCGCGAGGGGGCCGGTTACTTTTTGGCCGGAGACAGGCGCTCGCGCAGGGGGTCGGTGTTGAGGTTGAGGTGGCCGGCGATGTTGAGGAGCACCTCGGCCGTGGCCCGGCCGCCGGCGCCGTTTTGCAGAAGGCGGTCCAGCATGCGCGGCAGCGTATCGGCCAGCAGGTCCTGCAGCCCCGCCTCGTCCACGTCGAGCTGAGCGGCGCGAGCGCTCTGGAGCAAGCGGATGAAACGCTCGCCTTCCTCGGGTTGCGGGTGCGCCACCAGCGACTTCAGCATTTCCCGCAGCCGCCCGCCCATGCGCGCGCTGGCGAAGCGCTTGTCCGGCGGCGCCCCCAGCGACGTGAGCAGAGAGGCCATCTCCACCGCGGCGTCCAGCTCTTCTCCTCCGATGGCCCGCTCCACCGCCCGGTCGAAGCGCCGCCCTCCGGCGTAGGAGGCCAGCAGGCGGAGCTCCCGCGGCAGTTGCACCCCGAACACCGACAGGGTGCGGATCAGGCCCTCGTGGCGCGAGAAGGCCTGCTCGTAGAGATCCGAGAGATCGGCCAGCAGCGGCTGCAGCCGGGCCGCGATGACCCGGTCGCGCAGCTCGAGATCCATCTCGTGCAGGCCGAAACCGAAGGAGAAGTTGGTGCGCTCTAGGCGGCAGGCCTCGCCGAACCCGTCCCGCTCCACCTCCGCGAGCAAGCGGCCGAGATCGGGATGCGCGTCCTGGGGATGATAGGGCCGCACGAACGCCCGCAGCCGCAGGGCGCCGGCCACGATCAGCACCGTGTCGAACGTCCCGCTGCCGCCCGTGAGCTGGCTGGTCACCGAGAGCCGGCAGAAGCGGGCCTGCGCCTCGCCGTGCTGTTCGCCGCCGCTCTCGTGGACCTGGACGCGGTAGCGGTACACCGTGCGCACCGCGGGCAGCGGCGCGATCAGGCTCTCGAACATGTGATGGGCGGCGATCTTCTCGCGCGAGAGCATCTGCGGCATCACGCGCCGCTCCAGGATGTCCAGGCCGGTGCCCTCGCTGGCGATGTTGCTCCGCGCGGTGGCGAGTTCCGCGCGGAAGGTCGCGCCCACTTCGCGCTCGGTCACCCGCTCGGCGAGCTGCAAGGCGCGCAGGGCGTAGCGCAAATTGGCGATGGTCTCGATACCCGAGATGTCGGAGAAGAACCATCCGCAGGAGGTGTACATCAGCATCCCATACCGCTGCATGTGCATCAGGCGAAAGACCTTGGCGCGATCGGCCTTGTTCAACTCCCGCGTGGCGTGCTGCTTGAGAAAGCGTTCGGCGGCCCCCAGCGGCCGGTTGAGCACCACCGGCAAAAACTCGTCGCGGGCGAGCCAGGGATCCTTGAGCAGCTCGCGCGCCTGCGACTCGAACAGCCCGTCCAGTTCCTCGCGCAGCCGATCCAGCGCCCGGCGCAGCGGGGCGCGCCAGGCCTGGTTCCAGCTGGCGGGCCCGCCGGTGGTGCAACCGCAGTCTTCCTTCCAGCGGCCCACGCCGTGGGCGCAGCTCCAGGCGGTGCCTTCGCCGCCCTTCAGCTCGACCTCGTGATGGGGCGGGTGATCGGCCAGAAAACGAGCGGGGTTGGTGAAGGAGAAGCCCCGCGCCCGCGACTCGCGGGTGGCCAGATACGCCAGGCACATGTCTCCGAAGGGCTCGTGGTGGCCGTAGCTTTCGCCGTCGGTGCAGCAGAACACCAATCGCTCCGGGCCCGGCGGCGCCTCGTCGGCCGCCGCTTCCAGCCGGTCGGCAAAGATCGAGGCGTTGCGCAGCAGGTGCTCGAAGGCCACCGCCCGGCTGAGCCCGGCATGGTAGAAGAACACACCAATATCGCCGGCCGGCGTGCGGCACAGGTAGGGCCGGTGGGTGGGAATGTCGCCGCCGCTCACATCCCGCCAGCGATCCTGTCCCAGGTCGCGGATGCGCGCCGCTTGGGATGGAGCCAGCAGCACGAACTTCATCCCCGCGCGGACGAGGTCGGTCAGCACGTCCAGGTTGACCGCCGTCTCCGGCAGCCACATGGCCTCGGCTTCCCGGCCGAAGCGCGAGCGGAAATCGGCAAGCCCCCACTGGATCTGGGTCCAGCGATCGCGCGGCGAGGCCAGCGGGAGGATCATGTGGTTGTAGGCCTGGGCCAGGGCGTTGCCGTGCCCGCGTTCGCTCCGGCTCAGGCTGTCGGCTTCCACGATGCGGCGCAAGGTGTCGGGGTCGTGCTCCTCGAGATAGGAGAGGAGGGTGGGGCCGAAATTGAAAGACAGGTGGCGGTAGTTGTTGTTGAGCTCCAGCACCCTGCCGCGGTTGTCCAGCACCCGGCTGCGGGAGTTGGGCCGGTAGCACTCGGCGGTGATGCGCTCGTTCCAGTCGTGGAAGGGGGCGGCCGAATCCTGGCGCTCGATCGCCCCGGTCCAGGGGTTTTCGCGCGGAGGCTGGTAGAAGTGGCCGTGGATGATGACCTGAAAGCGTTGGAATGGTGCAGACATGCGGCGCAATCTACCCGATGCGCCACACGACGTAAAGGCCGAAAAACTCCCGGCCGAAAAATCCCCGGATCGCCCGAGCGACGCCGCCGGGAGGCCGGGCGCGAGAAATGGCACGGCCGACGCGCCTCTTTCCAATCATCTCGCCAGCGGAAAAAGCGGCCGCCGGCGAGCGCGGCTTGTGGCATTGCGGCAACCGTGGCATTCTTCATTGGCATGGACACGATCTGCGCCCGGTCTTGGGTCTTGGGTTCGGCGCTGGCCGCCGCGCTGGCCGCCTGCGCGCCCGAGCCGGAGGGCCTGCGCCGGACTCCGGCGGGAGACGGCCCGCGCATCGTGTTCGACCTCGAGGCGAAGCCGCTGCCCGAGATCCCGTTTCCCAACGATCTGGCCACCCGTCCCGATCCGACATCTCCCACCGGCCGGCGCATCAACAGCTCCCTGGTGGCCCCGACCCGGCTCGAAGGCCGTTTCCGCGAGCGGGTCGATCGCCTGAGCGGGTTTTCCACCTTCGGCGCCATCTCGGTGCGTTTCGACCGGCCCCTGGACGTGGAGGCGCTGCTCGCCCAGGCGCCTCCCGACGGCGATCCGGCCGCATCGCCGGTGCTGGTCCTGGATCTCGCCACCGGAGCGCCGGTCCCGCTCGACATCTGCGCCGGCGCCTACCCCTACGTGCTGGAGCGCCCGAGCCGCTATTATCCCAACGACCCGCGCGCCGGCCAGTCCAACCTGGTGTTCGAGACGGTGGCGGAGGACGCCGACGGCGACGGCGTGCTGGACCCCGGCGAGGACAGCGACTTCGACGGCGTGCTGGATCGGCCCAACACCTTGCATCCCGGCGGCGACCCGGTGGACGACCTGCTCACCTGCTACGAGCGCGAGACCCAGACCCTCATCGTCCGGCCCCTGGCGCCGCTTCTGCCCGAGCGGACCTACGCGGTGGTGCTCTTCGACACGCTTCTCGGCAGCGACGGCAAACCGGTGCGCTCTCCGTTCGCCCACGTCCACCACTTGGAGCAGACCGAGGCGCTCCGGCCGCTGCTCGCCATCCTCCCGGAGCTCCGGCGCTCGTTCGACGAAGTGGCCTTCGCCTGGAGCTTCACCACCGGGAGCACCACGCGCGATCTCGAGCGGTTGCGCGACGGGCTATACGGCCGCGGGCCCTTCTCCTGGCTGGCCGGCGAGTACCCGGTCGAAGTGCGCCTGGATCCGCTGCGCGACGCCTGGGCCGCCGGTGAAAATCCGTTCGTGGTGAAGGCCGACGCGCTGACCGTCGCGCTGCGCCCGCTCGCCTCGGCCTTTCTGGGCGACGAGGAAGTGGTGGAGGCCACCATGGCCTCGTTCGCCAATTGCGATTACGCGGTCATGGGGCGAATCGCCACGCCGCAGCTTCTGCGCGGCCTCTCCGAAACCTGGGATCTCGACGAGAGCGCCGGCGCCGCGGTGATCGAGCCGGCCGACCTGCCGTTCCTCATCATGATTCCCAAGGAGCGTCCCGAGCGGGGCATCGGGCCTCCCTTTCCGGTGGCCATCTACCTCCACGGCACCGGGGGATCGCGGGTCGAGGCCCTGGGTTTCGCCGGGCAGCTCGCCAAGTGGGGCATCGCCACCATCGGCGTCGATCTGGTCATGCACGGATTGGTGCTGCCGGACGATCTTCGGGACGTGCTGCTGTCGATGTTGCGCGGCTCGGGTCTCGGCGCGTTCGGCGCCAGCCTGCTGGCGAACCGCGCCATCGACATCAACGCCGACGGCGCGCCGGATCCGGCCGGCAATTTCTGGACCTACGACGTGTTCCGCTCCCGGGACGCGGTGCGCCAAGGAGCGCTGGACGTGATCCGCCTGGTGCAGGCGCTGCGCTCGTTCGACGGCCAGGCCCGCTGGGCCCAGGACGCGGATCGCGACGGCGTTGTGGAGCTGTCGGGCCTGGCGGGGGACTTCGACGGCGATGGGCGGCTGGACCTGGGAGGGCCGATCTATCTGTTCGGGATCTCATTGGGCGGCATCGTCACCAGCGTGGCTTTCGGCGTCGAGCCGGAGATCGCGGCCGCCGCGCCCATCTCTCCCGGCGGCGGCCTGATCGATATCGCCATCCGCTCGCTCCAGTACGGCATTCCCGAGATGGTCATCCTGTCCATGATGGGGCCGCTGCTGATCGGAACCTCCGATGGAGAAGTGACGCCCGTGTTGGCCTTCCATGTCCCCGATGGCCACGATGAGGCCTCGATCCCGGTCCACGGCCTCGACGGCCTGCTCCCGGGGGACCGGGTGGTGTTGACCAACATTCGAAACGGCAAGCGCTCCGAGAGCGTCGCCGACGAGCAGCTTCGGTTTCGTCTGGCGGTCCCCTGCGACCGCGGCGATCCGCTGCGGGTCGAGGCCTTTGCCCCGGGTGCGACGGCGCCGCACTGGGCGGCGCGGTCGTTCGACCGCGAAGTGATCTGGCAGGGCGAGCGATTTTCCCCCGGCCAGCCGCTGGTGGCGCTCGCCGAGGGGCTCGGCGTCGCGCGCCAGACACCGGATCTGCGACGCCTGATGCAGGTGTCGCAGATGGCGTTGGATGCCGGCGATCCGATCAACTATGGGCCGCTCTACTTCCTCCGGCGCGACACACTCCCGTCCGAGCGAGAGTGGCGGCCGCGGCCGGTAGCTCTGCTGCTCACCGCCGGCGACATGAACGTCCCCATCTCGACCGGGGCCGCGCTGGGCCGCGCCACGGGGCTCATCCCGTTCGAGCGCGGTGCCGAGGATCCCCGCTACGGCGCCACTGCGCACCGGGTGTTGGAACAGAACTGGGTACTGGAAGGACTGGAGCGGCTCAAGCGGTTCGACCGCCCGCCCTGGAATGAACCACGCGCGGTGCTCATGGACCCCGACAACCTGTCGCAGGGCAGCGACGGCTTCGGCGTACCGCGCCTGGATCCGCCGCTGCGCCTGTCGACCGAACTCTCCGACGGCCGGCACGCGGTGGTGCGTTTCCTGTTCCCCTCCCCCACCGGCTTCCACGGCATCGCCCCGTCCGATCCGCGGCGCGCCTTCAACGTGCACCTTTTCGCCATCAACGCCATCGGGCGTTTCTTCTCCACCGGCGGCCGCGAATGGAGCGATGATCCCTGTCTGGCCGACGACAGTTGCGATTTCATTCCCCGCTGACGGAGCCGTCGTTTCGAGCCCGATCCGGGCGCCGGCCCGCCCGCATTCGCCCCGGCGGGCTGTTTTTCTTGACAACACGGGGTGTTTCGGGCGAAAAACTTCCCTTGTGCGGGTGTAATTCAGCGGTAGAATGCAAGCTTCCCAAGCTTGACGTTGTGGGTTCGACTCCCATCACCCGCTTTGTCGCTTCCCCGGTCCTCAACCGTCCCACCGGTTGAGGATTTTTTTTCTGGAGATGCCGCGTGCGGCGCAAGGCCGGAATCTTGCTGGCGATTGCGGTGCTCGTTCTCCTCGCACTGCTGGTGGGAGGCGTGATCTATCTCCGGTCGGACGCCGCCGCCCGGCTGCTGTGCGCTCGCCTGGCCGAACTGGTGCGGGACAAGACCGGTCTGACCCTCGAGACCCGGGCTTGCGGCATCGGGCTTCTCCCGCCCGCCATCGAGGTCGAGGATCTGGTCCTGGCGAACGCCTCCGGGGCCAGGCCGTTTTCGGTGGAGCGGGCGCGCGTCGAGCTGGAGACCCTGTCGCTGCTGGCCGGAAACATCCGCATCGACTCGTTGGAACTCGTGCGCCCCCACGTTCATCTCGGCCCGGATTCGTTGCTGAAATCCGAGGCCGCCGCCTCCGGGGAGCGGCCGGCCATCTCGCTGCCCGACTGGCTGCCGCGCGCGCTCGATGTCAAGGACGGGCGGGTCGATCTGGTGGCGGCCCCGAACGCGCTGCTCGGCATCCGGGGCCTGGCCGTGGCCGTGCGCCGCACCAGTTCGGACGAGGTCCGCCTGTCGTTGCAGGCGAGCGGCGGCGGGCTCGATCTGGCCGGCCAGGCCGGACGGGCGCTCCCGCTCGAAAAGCTCCTGCTGCGCGGGAACCTGCTCGGGGACGAATTCCACCTGCTGCGATTCGAGGCCGGGCTGGCGGGCTCCTCGCTGAGCGCGAACGGCGCCTGGCCGCTCGGGCCGAATCGGGGCCGGAGGGCCCAGCTGTCGCTCCAGGCCCACGCCCCGCTCTCGCTGCTCTCGCTGCTCTCTTCGGAGGTTCCCGCGCTGGATGGGCGGGCGGCGTTCGATGGCTCCCTGGAGCTGGACGAGGCCGGCGCGCCGGCGCTCTCGGGGAGCGTTTCGCTGGCCGGGGCCGCGGCCGCCGGCATGGCGCCGCTGTCGGGCAGGGCGGACGTCCGCCTGGACGAGCAGGCGCTTTCGGTCGAGGACATCGAACTGTCCGGCGGCCCGTTCGCCCTCGGTGGCAAGGCCCGGGTGGCCTGGGCCGGGGAGGGGCCGTTCAGCGGCCAGCTCGCGCTGCGCGACTTCGACCTCGCGGACCTGTTGAAATCCGCGCTCCCGGACGGCTCGCTGACCGGCCGTCTGGGCGCCCGCCTCGGCTTCACGGGCAAGCTTGCCGGAAAGAACGGCCTCTCGGCCATCGTGGACGGCCGCCTGTCTCTGAGCGGCGTCGAGTGGCGCGACACGGACGGAACCAGCCGCTATCGGGCGCCCTCGGCCAGCCTGGCCTTTCAACTCGCCGCCACGCGCCGCCGCTTGCGCCTGGCCTCCTGCCGGATGGAGCTCCCCCAGGGCGTTCTGGCCGCGCAGGGCCACTATCAGATCGACAGCGGCGACCTGGCGTTGCAAGCCTCCCTCTCCGATGTGGTCCTGGACGACCTGGCGCCGGTTTCGCCCGTGGCGCTTTCCGGACGGGCCTCCGCCGCCCTAGTGGCGGGCGGACGGCTCTCCTCCTGGACCGCGGATGTGCGGCTGGAAGGTCGGGACATCGCCGTCGCCGAGCGGCGTCTGGGGCTGGTCTCGGCGCGCGCGCTGATATCCCCCGAGCGGATCGTCCTGGACCGGCTGCGGGTCGAGCCCGGGGACGGCACCCTGGCCATGACGGGCACGCTGGAGCGCCTTTCGCGCACCCTCCACGCCAGCGCGACCGTGGATTCGCTCTCGCTGCCGCAGGCGGCCGCCTGGGGCCTGGGCCGTCCCGTTCCGGCGCTGCGGGCGGGGGCGCTATTCGGCGAGCTGGAGGTTGCGGGCACCCTGGAAAATCCCCAGGCGTCGTTTCGGCTCGGGTTTTCGGATGTCGAAATCGCCGGCCAGAAGATCCCCGAGGGCGGCGTCGCCGGCGGCTATCGCGAGGGCGAGCTGCGCTTGGAGATTCTCGAGGCTCGTCTGGGACAAGGCTGGATCTACGCCGAGGGACGGTGGCCGGTGTCCGGGCCGATGGATCTGTCGCTGTACTCCACCGGGTTGCGGGCGGGCTCCTTCGACCTGCTTGCCGAGCGGAAGCTCCCGCTCGACTTCCGGCTGGACACCCACGTCACCGTGAAAGGCGATCCGCGCTCGCCGGCGCTGGAGGGATGGCTCAAGGTGTACGACACCCGTTTGCGGGGCGAGCCCCTCCCCGACTCGTTTTTTTCCGCCGAGCTCTCCGGCGACCGAGTGGCCTTCCATGGCCGCGGCGCGGGCAGCATGGTGAAGTTTTCGGGGGAGAGCCGCCTGGCGGTGGGACTTCCCTTTCAGGTCGAAGGCCGCGTCGACGTTCCCAACGCCGGGAAACTGCTGTGGGCGGGCGCGCCGGGACTGCTGGCGCTGCGCGGGCGGATCGAACTGGCCGGAGAGGCCCTGCGCCCCGCTTCCTGGGTCGGGAAGGTCGGCCTCGACCGCCTGGACATCGAGGCCGAGCCGCTGCGGCTGAAGGCGGCGTCGCCCTGGGACATTCGCCTCGAGAATCTCGCCCTGCAGTGCCGACGCTGCGAGATCGCCGGCGGGCCGACCTCGCTGCGGCTGAGCGGCGGCGCGAGCTGGGAGGAGGGGCCGGCCCTGCTGCTTTCGGGGCGGTTCGATCTGGGCCTGCTGCGCCATCTCACCGATCTGATCAGCCGCGCCGAGGGCCAGGCCGAGGTCAAGCTCGACGTCCGCGGCCCGTGGGAGCGGCCGGCCCTGTCCGGTACGGCCTCCTTCGTCTCGCCCCGGCTCCAGTTCTCCTTTCTTCCGTTTGCGCTGGAGGAGGCGCGCGGGCGGTTGCGTTTCACGCCGGAGGCGCTGCAGCTCCTGGATGTCGGAGGCCGGGCGGCGGGGGGCACCTTCTGGGTTGGCGGGCGCATCGCTCTCGCGGAGGGGCCGCGCCTGGCGCTGAACATCGGCGTGGAGGGCGTTCGCTACGATGTCATGGCGGGCCTGTGGGGGCGTTGCTTCGGGACCCTGTCCCTGTCGGGCATCGCCGGGGAGCGCCTGCGCCTTGCCGGCGCGTTGCGGGTGGCGGAGGGCGAGTTCCGCCAATCCATTTCGCTGGTGCCGCAGAGCAGCGGAGCCTTTCGCCGGCGCAGCGCCCCGCCGCCGGCCTACGATCCCCGCCGCGAGATGGTGGATTTCGATCTGCGCCTCTCCATGCCCGAGGGCTTTCGCGCCTCCTACAACCTCGAGCTGATACAGTTTCTGGCGGAGATGCGCGGCGAGCTGCGCGTGGTCGGCACCAATCAGCGGCTCGGCCTGATGGGCGAGGTCAGCGCCATCGAGGGCACGCTGTCGTATCTGAGCAAGGACTTCTGGGTCCAGACCACCCGGGTCTCCTTCTCCGACGCCTTCTCGATCCGCCCGCGCATCGAGCTTTTGGCCAGCCGCAGCGAGGTCGTGGATCGTGGAGATCGCGGCGGCGAGACCGAATACCGCGTGGAACTGCGCCTCACCGGAGAAGGCGACGACATCACCGTCGCCCTGCGGTCCGAGCCGCCCCTGGACGAGGCCGACATCGTGACCCTGCTCTCGCTGGGCGTGACCAGCCGCGACATCAAGGCCTTCTCCGGCGAGGACCTGGTGGGATTGGGAGGAGAGATTGTTCTGCGCTCCATCCAACTCGACGAGCGACTCGGGCGGGTCTTTCCCTTTCCCTCGCGGGTGGTGCGGCCCAAGTACCTCCGGGTCCAGAGCCGCTTCTCGCCCAAGACCCAGACCACCGCGCCGCGCCTGGAGACCGGCATCAAGCTGCCGCTGATCAGCGAAAACCTCGACCTCGACTATAGTCGGGCGCTGTTCGACGACACCGACCAGAGCCTGGAGATGAACTATCGCCTGGGCGATGGGATCTCCACCCGGCTGCGCTGGGAAAACGTGCCGCGCACGCCGCTGGGCGACACCGGCCTGGATCTGAAGTTGCACTGGGAGTGGTAGCATGGTCGCGCGTCTCTTCCTCGTCGCCACGATAATGGCCGCCCCGGCCGCAGCCCCGGCCCAGGCGCCGGCGGACCTGGAAGGCCAGCGCATCGGCGAGATTCGCTTCCTGGGAGCCGACGGGGGCGAGGAGGACGTGCGCTCGATCGTGGAACTTGCGCCGGGGGATCGGCTGAGCCTGGCCGAGGTGCGCCGCGCGGTCAAGCTGCTCTTCCACCTCGGCGTCTTCGGGCAGGTGCGCGCCTGGGCCGAACCGGGTCCGGCGGGGGCGATTCTCACCTTCGAGCTTCTGGGGCTGCGGCGGGTTCGCTCGGTGGAGTTCTTCGGCAACTCGGTGTTCTCGGACGCCGAGCTGCGACGCTGGATCCGGCTCTCCCCCGGCGAGGAGTTCGATCGCCTGCGGCTCAGCGAAGCGGCTGCCGAGATCGAAAAGCGCTACGCGCGCCGCGGCTATCGCCGCGCCCAGGTCATCGCCCGCGAGGAGGGCGGAGCGAGTGAAGACGTCCGGGTGAAGCTCTTCGTGCAGGAAGGCCCTCCCACCCGCGTGTCGCGCGTTGTCCTTCGCGGGGACGCGCGCTTTCCCCAGCGCACACTGCTCGAGGTCATGGAGTACACGCCGGGCCAGGTGCTGGACGAGGGCTGGCTGAGCGCCGCCCTGGAACGGCTGCGCCGGTTCTACCATCGCCAGGATTACCTCGAGGCTCGGGTCAGCTCGCCCGGCGTCGATTCGGGCCTGCCGGCCATGTGGGAAGTGGTGACCGTGGATGTCCAGGCCGGGGAACGGGTCCGCGTCGAGTTTCGCGGCAACCGCATCCTCTCCTCCCGCGAGCTGCGCCGAGCCTTGCCTCTGGAGCGGGAGCTGCGCCTGGACGAGGCCACCTTGGCCGAGTTCGAGGAGATCTTGCGGGACGTGGCGCTAAGGCAGGGATTCGCCCGGGTTCGCGTGACCGCCCGGCTGGAAGCCGATCCGGCCGGCGGCACGCGCTGTCTGCGCTTCGAGATCGAGGAAGGGCCGCGGGTACGGGTCGAGGACATCCAGTTTGCGGGCGCGCGCGCCGTATCCTCCGCCGAACTCCGCGCCATCGTGGAGGATGCGCTGGCGGAGGACCTGCCGCAACCGCTGCTGGCGCAGGCGGTGGACCCGGGGGATCTGGACATCTTCGGCGGAGCCCAGCCGCGGCGCGGTCGGCCGCGCTGGCCCGACCGCCCCGACGGGTTCTGGTTCGATCGCACCCCGGAACGAATGTACCTGCCGGCGGCCTACCGGAAGGGCCTGGAGCGAGTCGTCGACCTCTACCGCTCCCGCGGGTTTCTCTCGGCCCGGGCCGGGCCGCCCGAGCTCGCCTGGAGCCGGGACGGCTCGCGTCTCATGGTGCGCATCCCGGTGGAGGAGGGGACGCAGACGCTCATCGGCGCCCTGGGGTTCGAGGGCAACGACAGCATCGCCGCCGCCGATTTGCTGCGCCTGGCCGAGACCGATGCCGAGTCCGTTCGGCCCGGTGGGCCCTTCGACCCCAACGCGTTGGAGAACCTGCGCCGGCGTCTGCTCCAGAACTACGCCGACCGCGGATTCGCCTACGCCCGCATCGAGTCGCGGGTGCAGTTCTCGCCGGATCGGGATCTGGCCGACGTCACGCTGGCGGTGGACGAGGGCCCCCGGGTCGAGGTGCGGCGCATCCTGCTCTCCGGCAACCGGCGCACGGCGCGCTCGGTGTTCGATCGCTCCCTCGAGCTTCGGCGCGGCGGGCGCTTCACTCCAAAAAAGGTCGCGGCCAGCACCGAAAACCTGCTGTCGTTGGGCGTTTTTTCCGGGGCGGAAATCCGCCTGCTGGATCCCGATCGCGCGCAGGAACAGAAGGACGTGCTGGTGTTCGTGCGCGAACGCCCGGCGAACAACCTGACGCTGATTCCGGGCATCTCCTCCGCCGAAGGGGTGCGCCTGGAAATCGGGTACACCCACCTCAACCTGTTCGGGCGCGCGTTGGAGCTGGCCACCCGGTTGCGGGTCAACCGGCCGGTGTTCTACCCGCTCATGCCGCCCGGGCTGGAAGAACGCTACCAGAACATGTCGTTCGTGGAAGGGCTGGAGGGCTTCGCCCTGGCCGGCCTGCACTGGCCGAGGGCCTGGTGGCTCGGCGCCAACGCCGGGGTGCGCCTCGACCTGGCGGCGGTGCAGGAGCACGCCGCCTCCTTCGATCTCACCCGCTTTTCGCTGACGCCCGGACTGGACCTGCACTTGGGCGGCGGCGTGGACCTCACGCTCCAGCTGGATCTCGAGCGCATCGGATTCGACTGCTCGGTGGCCAATCAGTCCTGCGGCGCCGCGGCCGGCGATCGCTGGAACCGCTACGACGAGGGCTCGCTCTTTCTGGTCGGGTTCCGGCCCGAGATCGTGTGGGATCGCCGCGACAATCCCTTCCGCCCCCGGCGGGGCGCGCTGCTCTCCTTCCGCCCGGAGATCGACAAGAGCCTGTCCTCCTCGCGGGAGGCCTTTTTCGCCCGACTGGATCTTCTGGCCTCGGTGTACTTTCCGCTGGCCCGCGATCTGACCCTGGCCGTCTCTCTGCGCGGCGGCGCCATTGTGCAGCTCCTCTCGGGCTCCAAGACGCCCTCCCACAAGCTGTTCTTCCTGGGAGGGCGCAACAGCGTGCGCGGGTATCGCGAGGACGCGCTCATCCCGGCCGATCTCGATCCGCCGTGCATCGAGATCCCGGGCGCGGCGAACCAGACGGAGTGCATTTCGCCCGGCGGCAACGCCTATGTCAACGCCAAGATCGAGCTGCGTTTCCCGCTGGTGCCGGGGCGCCTGGAGGCGGCCGTGTTCTCGGACGGCGGCAACCTGTGGATCGATCCGAAGCGCATGGACCCGTTCGAGATCCGGCCCGCGGGCGGATTCGGCCTGCGCTGGGTGACGCCGGTGGGCCCGGTGGCGTTCGATTTCGGCTTCAACCTGGATCCCGACCCCGCCCGCCACGAGGATACCTGGAACCTGCACTTCAATATCGGCGAGTTCTAGCCTTCAGGGGATGACAAAGAAGTCCGAGTCGATGTTCAGATCGGCCATCTTCTGCCAGAGCTCGTTCATGTCGTTGTAGAAGATGATCACGTCGTGCTTCTTGCCCTCGAGATCCAGGGCGTGTTGCACGAACACCGCTTCCTGCTTGTAGCCGAGCCGCTTCAGCAAGGAGATGGCGTGCGCGTTGTCCGCGCGCACCTCGACCTGGACCTTCTCGATCCCGCGCAGGCTGGCCCGGTGGTAGAGCTCCCGCAGCATGACGTGGCCCAGGCCGCGTTTGCGCATCTCCGGATCCACGGTCAGGCGCAGGCGGGCCACGTGGGTGTCCCAGCCGTGGCGTTCGGTGTGCAGGGTGCCGTCGGCCACCACCCGCTCCCGCTCTCCCTGGCCCTCGAGCGCCAGGATGGGCAGCACCCGGTCGTAGTCGAGAGCGCGGCACCAGTTGGTGATGACCTCGCGCTGGCTGACGTCGTGCTTGAAGGCGCGGCGCTCCTCGGCCGGAATGCGCTTGAAGAATGCGAACAACCGGTCGCGGTCGTCGGCCCGCATGGGCCGCAGCGTCACCGACTGGCCGCCCTCGATGGTGACGACTTTGGGATACTCGTGAAAGTCCATCATGTCCGCTGGTTCGCTCATGGCTCTCCTCCCGCGCGGCATTACAACCCGGCCGCGACCCCCCTGTCAATCCGCGCCCGCCGCCGTCACGGCTCGATGTCCAACCCCGCCGCCTCGGCGCGCGCCTGGCGCAGCGCCGGGGGCACGAACTCGAGCAGGGCCTTCAGGATCTCGCGGCGATGGTCCTTTCGTTCCAGGTTGTGGCGTGGCGTGGCGTATTCCAGGAAGCGGTTGCCATCGCTGTTGAGCGAAAGCCGCCGGTCCCGGGCCCAATGCGCCAGGCGGTCCACGTCTTCCTCGTCGAGCAGCCGGGCGCGCTCGATCTCGGCCAGACCCAGCCCGGTCGCGCGTTGCAGGCGGTCGAGGTGCGGCGCGAGCGTCCGGCTCGCCGCCAGATGCTCGCGGCGCCCCTTGGGGATGGTCTGCGGGACGAGGCTGGCGGCGAGGATGCCCTGGCCACCGAGCCACCAGAACGTGACGCGCGGGAACACCTCGCGCAGGGTGGCCACCATGGAGATGAACTCGGTTGTTCCCATGTGGTGCAACTGGACCCATTGCTGGAACACTCCGCCGGGCCGCAGGCGCGCGCGCGCCAGCCGGTAGAATTCCAGCGAGTACAGGTTGCTCACGCCCGCGAACCAGATGCTGGACAGCTCCATGGACAAGAGCGAATAGCGGCGCTCGCTGCGGAGCAAATGGTTGCGCCCGTCCTCCAGCGCCAGGCGCACGTCGGGTCGATCCAGCAGGCCGTCGTTGACGGCGGCGAAGTACCCGCGTGCGGCCTGGACGATGCCCGGGGCGATCTCCGCGATCTCGATGTGGCGAACCCCGGCGGCGTGCAGGACGGCGGCGCTGTTGCCGGTCCCCAGCCCGATCACCAGCGCCTCGTCCAGATCGGAGGCCAGCAGCGCCGGCACCAGCGCGAAGGAGATCTGCGCCGCGGCCTCGCCGCCGTCGTTGCCCTGGAACTTTCCGTTGGTGAGCAGGATTCGCTCCGCGCCGTCCGCCGCCGGATTCTCCACCACCGTGGTGATGCCGCCGTAGGTGTCCTCGTGAAAGAACAGCAGCCGGGAGCGCGCGTACACGTGCAGCGGCGAAAAGTAGACGTTGATGCCGGATGTGAGCAGGAGCCGATCCCAGGCGGGGCGAATGGCGATCCACAGCGCCGGCAGCAGCGCGCCCAGGGCCAGCAGGGCGCCGAGCCGCAGGCGGCGCCCGGTTCGCAATCCCCGCAAGCCCATGATCAGTCCGATGCCGATGGGCAGCAGGGCGAGCAGGGTCAGGGTCGTCTCCGAGCCCAGGGATGGGATGAGCCAGAACCCGGTGAGCAGCGCCCCCAGGATGCTGCCCGCGGCGTTGACCGCTCCCAGCACTCCCGCGGTGGCGTCGGCGTCCGGCGCCGGGAAGGCGGGCAGGCGGAAGATGAGCGGGTACACCATGCCGAGCAAGGTGGCGGGCAGTAGCATGAGCAAAAAGGCCACGCTCAGGCGCAGAAGCTCCCCCCGCCAGAAATCCTGCACGCCCTGGCCCCAGGACAGGAGCAACAGCGGGGCGCGATCCCACAGGCTGGCGAAGACCAGGCAGGCCAGACCCGCGGCGACGAGCACGAAGATCATCAGCCCGTCCCCCGGATCTTGGCGGCGGCGTAGCGAGGAAATGAAGAAGCTTCCGGCGAACAGGCCGAGCAGCACCACTCCCAGCATCACCGCGAAGGCGTACACCGACATCCCGAGCACGGCGCCGATGAGGTGGATCCAGGCGGCCTCGATGGAAAAGATCACGAAACCGGATGCCAGGGCGAGCAGCAGCAGCCAGCGCCGCTCGGGATGACGCACCAACCCGCCCAGCGCGCGGGCCAGATCCGGCCTGGGCGCGGGGCCGCCGCGCCGGGCCGAGCGGCGGGCGGAGAGACCGCCGGCGATGGCCCCGACCCAAAGCTGCACCCCGGCCAGCAAAAAGAGCGTTCCGGTCAGCCCCAGCGAGGGGAAGAGCAGGTACGGGGCCATGAAGGAGCCGGCCACGGCTCCGAGAAGATTTTGCGAGTAGAGCCGGCTCATCAGGCGCTTTTGCGCCGTGTCCGGCAGGCCGGCCTCGCGCAGCACCCCGGCGACCGCGGGGAACGTCGCCCCCATGGCCAGGGTCGGCGGCAGGATCCACAAGGAGGCGACCAGCAAGCGCAGGACAAATACCGCCGCGGCGCTGTCGCCGCCCAGCGCCACCAGGCGGGCCGATGCTTCCTGCGCCCAGCCGAACGCGATCGATAGCGCCAGCGCGAAGAGACCGATGCCGCCTTCCAGGATGGCGTACAACCGCAGCGGCCGTCCGGCCCAGCGCAGCAGGCGCTGATAGAGCATGCCCCCGAGAAAGAGCCCGGCGAAAAACACCGCCAGCACCACCGTTGCGGCGGGGGTGGATGCCCCCACCACCGTGGAGAGGAACTTCTCGAACACCTGTTCCACCACCAGCGCGCTGCCGCCCGTCACGGTGAAGAGCGCGCCGACCAGGGCGACGGTGCCTCCGGGGCGGGGGTCGGATTCCAGGGCGGGCGCGGCGCCGGCCGGACGGATCTCGTCGTTCATGGTGTCCTAGCTAACACCGCCACCTCCGACATGCAATTCCGATGGACGGGAGCGGCCGCGGGCCGGTTGACAGCGTGGGGGATTCGGGCACACTAATGCCGCCACGCCGGGAGAAGAGAGGCACCGCATGATGAACTGGGTCTGGCTGGGCTTGATGATATCGGCCATCCTGTGCGCCGGGTTCACCGGGCGCATGGAGGCTCTCACCCAGGCCTCGTTCCAGTCGGCCCAGGAGGCGGTCCAGCTCGCCCTCAAGCTGGTCGGCGTGATGACGCTGTGGCTGGGCCTGATGCGCATCGCCCAGGATGGTGGCCTGCTGCACGGCCTGGCCCGGCTGCTCCGGCGTCCCATGCGCTGGCTGTTTCCCGAAGTGCCGGCGGATCATCCGGCCATGAGCGGCATGATCCTCACCATCGGAGCCAACATGCTGGGCCTGGGCAACGCCGCCACCCCCATGGGCCTCAAGGCCATGGCCGATCTGCAGCGGCTCAACCAGCACCCGGGCACGGCCACCAACGCCATGTGCCTGTTTTTGGCCATCAACACCGCGGGGCTGGCGCTGTTTCCCACCGGAACCATCAACGTGCGCGCCATGGCCGGTTCGCAGGACCCCGCCGGCATCTGGCTGCCCACCGTGCTCTCGGGAATGACCTCGGTGCTCTGCGCCATCGTGGCCGCGAAGTTGCTCTCGCGCCTGCGGCGCTTCCGGCCCCCGGCGCCGTCTGGCGAACCCGCGGCGGAAGCGACCGCTCCCGCCGTCGAGGCCGTGGCCCCGCCGATGCCAACGAAGGCCGGGCTCTGGGTTCGCTTGCTGGTGTGGGCGTGCCTGCTGGCCTGGGTGGCCGCGGCGGTGCTGCACTTCGTCCGCTCGGCCGGGACGGTGCCCGCCGGCACGCTGGTGAAGGAGTTTTTCTCCTGGTGGGCGATGCCCGCGCTCATGGGCGGGTTGGTCCTGTACGGCCTGACGCGCCGGGTCAAGGTGTACGAGTCGCTGATCGAGGGCGGCAAGGAGGGGTTCCAGATCGCGGTGCGCATCATCCCCTACCTGGTGGCGGTGATCGTGGCGGTGGGGATGTTCCGGGCCTCCGGCGCCATGGACCTGCTCGCCGAGAGCGTCGGCGTCGTCACCTCGGCGCTGGGGATGCCGGTGGAGGTCCTGCCTCAGGCCTTTTTGCGGCCGCTGTCCGGCAGCGGCTCGTTCGCCTACATGACCGGCCTGTTGCAGCAGTACGGGCCGGACTCGCTGGTGGGCAACATGGCCTCGGTGATGCAGGGCAGCACCGACACCACGCTGTACATCCTGGCGGTGTACTTCGGCTCGGTGCAGATCGGCAGGGTGCGCCACGCCCTGGCCGCGGGCCTGATGGCCGATGTGGGCGGCATCTGCGCCGCGGTGCTCTTCACCCGGCTGTTTTTCGGCTGACCGTTCTCGCTCCAAAACCCCGGTGCCAGGTGCCCGAGCCAGGTACCCCGGCCAGGTGCCGACCAGGTACCGGCCAGGTCAAGGCCGGCGCGGGGAGATTTGCGCTCAACACATTGAAAAACAAAGTAAAAACTTGGCTACAGGCCCGGGGGATTTTGATGTTCGCGGGGGGTTTGACGGAAGGGGCGGCGCTACATATGATTTGCCCATGCTGCCGGCTGGACACACTCGATTGCCTTGGACTTCGGCCCTGTTGGCCGCGGCTGTGATTTCATCCGCCTGCGGAGGCGAACCCTCACGTACCGGAGGGACCATCTCGGGGAGCATACCCTACTCCGGCTCCTGGCCCGCGTCCGGCTACATCTTGCTCTCGCTCTTTCGGATCGCGCCCTGGAGCCCGGAATACGTCCCCGGCGCCCCGGTGGCGTTCAAGTACTTCCAGGCTAACAGTTCAACACCGATCGACTTTTCGTTTGACAACCCGCCCATCGCCTTCGGGACCTACGCCGCCCTGGTGGCCGCATGGAAAGACCCCGAAGACCCGGACCCCCGAACCTCCATGCGCCCGCTGTCGGTTTTCGGCACCACCCTCGACCGCATGCAAGACGCCGCCGCCATCACCCTGAGCCCGTCCCATCCCGACGAGAAAGGCATCGCCATGCCCGAGATGATCCTTTACCCGAGCGCAGCCGAGATGCGGGCGCATTACCCTTCGTTGTGAGCCGTCTGCCCACCAACGGATTTTGGATCGTCGCCGTGGCGCTCCTGCCAACAGCGGCGGCTCCGATCGAACCGCAGCAACCTGGCACCGAGACGGCTCCTGGCGATGCCACCGTACCCGCGGCGGAGGCAACGCGGGGCCCCGACCCCGCGTTCGAGGCCGTAGAGGAGGACGATGTCACCGAGATCGTGGTCACCGCCGAGCGGGGGCCCGAGGCCCCCGATGACACCGCCGCCGGCCTGGCCGCCATCGACGGCGAGACCATCGGGCGCCGCGGCCCGGCGGACGCGCCCGCGATCTTGCAGGAAGCCCCGGGCGTCGACGCCCAGTCCATGGGGCCGGGCGGGTTTGGCGGCAACGTCAGCATCCGCGGCTCGTCGGACTTCAAGCCGGGCGGCTTCGGCAACCGGGTCCTGGTGCTGCTCGACGGCTTTCCCCTCAACGCCCCGGACGCGGACGGGGTGGACTGGTCGTCGCTGCCGCTGTTCGATCTCGACCGCATCGAGGTCCTGCGCGGACCGGCCTCGGCGCTCTACGGCTCGGCCGCCGTGGGCGGCGTGGTCCAGCTCTTTTCGAACCCGCCGGCCAACGAAGAACGCCTCTCGCTCGGCCAGGGGTTCGCCGGCTACGACAGCAATCGGGCCCGGCTCCGAGGCTTGTGGTCCGCGGGTTCCGGCGACTTTGGTTTGCGTCTTTCCGGCCAGTGGCAGCGCTACCTCGGAATCCGGCCCGGCGGTTCCAGCGAATTCCGCCACAACTCCCAGAGCGAGACCTTCGGCCTGCGCGCCACGGGCAACATGTCGCTGACACCGGAGCACCGGCTGGTCGCCACCGCCTTCGTGGGAGGCGGGAGCGGCGGCAACCCCGGATTCGAAGGCACATCCGAGCGCAGCCGCTCGCGAATGTTCGAGAGGCTCCAGACCCAACTGGGATCGCGCTGGGGATACCGGCCAACCGGCGGGTTCTCGGCCGAGGCCGGCGCCTTCTGGAGCCGTTTTTCCCAGACCGTGTCGGATCCCGGCGGCGGAAGCCCCAACGAATACCTCAGCGATCGGATGGGCCTGCGCGGACAGGTGCGCCTGCCCATCCTCGGCCGCAGCCTGCATACCGCCGGGCTCGAACTCCAGTTCGATCGAGTGGGCGGTACGGTGTTCCAACTCGGACAAGCCGGCGCCGAACGCACCTACCTGGCGCTTTCCGGGTCCGCCTTCTGGCAGGCCCAGGTTGACCTCGGCTCGGGAGTGGAAGCGAGCGGCGGCCTGCGCCTCGACGGGCACGGCTACGACACCCGCCAGCGTTTCTTCTCCCTCAGCCCCAAGGTCCGTTTGGCCTACCGGCCGGAGAAGGGAACGGTGATGTGGGCCGCGCTCAACCGTGGTTTTCGCGTGCCGACCATCGGCGAGATGTACCTGAGCTACGCGACCACCTACGGGTTGACCTTCCAGGGAAACCCGGACCTCGATCCGGAAGCGCTGTGGGCGGTCGAGGCCGGCGCGCGCCGGAGTTTCCTCGACGGGCGGATGGCGGCGGAGCTGACGGGATTCGCCAACTTCGGCGATCGCACCATCGAGTTCGTGTACTCTTCGCCGGTATCCGCGCAAAATCTCGAGGGCTCGCGAGTGCTCGGCGTCGAACTCTCCCTGCGCGCCCGACCGGCCCGCTGGCTCCGCCTGCGCGCCTCCCTCTCCACACTCGACGCCGTCGCCCTGCCCGGCGGCGAGGCGATGCTCTACCGACCCGCGGCCAAGGCGACGTTCGACGCGCGGGCTCGCTGGCGTTCGCTGGAGTTCTCGGCCCATCTCTCGGTGGTGGGGAGCCGGCGCTACGACGACTTCCTCGACTCCGGCGGCGCCGTGGTGGACCCCGAGACGGGGCTTCTGCGCTTTCCCCGGCGGACCCTGGATGCGTACGCGACGCTCGACTTCTCGCTCTCCTGGACGCTGCGGCCGGTGCGTCTTTCGCTGAGCGCGAGCAACCTGCTCGACTCGCGAGTGTACGTGATCCAGGGCTACCCCGCCCCCGGCCGCGAGGTGTTCCTTGAAGCGACGTTTCCGGGGTTGTAGATTCATCCCGGAAAAAACAAGGAGGAGTGCATGAACCGGTTCGGATTGTGGACAGTCGTTGTGATGCTCGCTCTTCTGGGGACGGCCTGCGGCAGCGACGGGAGCGGCCATCCCGCAAACACCTGTACCGCGGCGAATTCGCTGTGCGCCCGGCTCACCGTGCCGCAAAATTTCTCCGGCTCCCCGACCGGCATGATGGCCATGTTCTTCACCACGCCCACGCCGGCGGGCATGCCGGCCGCCATCCTGGCGCAGGTGGGCAGTCCGGCCATCGGCCCCGACCGGCCCTACGACCTCAAGGTCGAAAACATCAGCGCCGCCAACGGCACCTACTACTTCTACGTGGCGCTCTACATGCCCGGCGGCGGGACCACCACCCCGGTGGCGGGCGTGGACTACGCCGGCCGCGTGACCGAACCCATCCAGTGGGACGGCAGCGCGGTCAACCTGGGCGAGGTGCCCCTGGCGCTCTACCAGGCACCCTGACCCCGCCGCCTGGTTTTCCAGTGCAGGATTCTTTGACCCTGGTGTGCGTCCGGCCGCGATGCCGACAGAGCAAGCGCGGCCGGGCGCGAACAACGAAATAGCTGCGCCTGGCTGCGGGGCCCCACTGATCTTTTATCGGAAATTGCGTAGAATAGGCCGGGAAGGGGTGATGCCATGACCAGACTCGTCCTTGCCCTGGGCGCCGCCGCCGCGCTGCTCTTCGCCTGCACCTTCGATACGCCGCCGTTCGAGGAGAACGGGTACCTCCCCTGCCACGCGGACAAGTCCTGCGACAACCCGGACTGCGCCTGTCTCGATGGCAAGGTGTGCGTGCCGCGAAGCGACCTGGGCGCGGCGCTGGATCCCCAAAAGTGCCAGTGCCCGGACGGAAGAATTTTCTGCGCCGGCGAGTGCGCCGATGTCACCAGCGACCCGCGCCACTGCGGAAGCTGCGATACGGACTGCCTGGCGCAGTTTTCGGGCACCATCGGCGAGGCGGTGTGCCAGAACTCCCAGTGCGGCGTGGCCTGCCCGCCGTCCTCCGCCGACTGCGACAACGACTGGAAGAACGGCTGCGATCCGCTCGGGACGTTCGAGCACTGCGCGGACTGCACAAGCTGCCCCTTGGGCCAGGTTTGCTCACGAGGGCAATGCGCTCAAAGTTGCGCCAACGGCGAGACGCCCTGCAACGGCACCTGCTGCAGCGAGCAGGTGCACACTTCGGACGCCCACGGCACCGCAACCTGTATCGATGACCAATGCACCATGGATTGTGACCCCGGCTACTGGGACTGCGACGGCGTCATCGGCAACGGCTGCGAGACCTTCCTCGACGATCCTGCCAACTGCCGGCAAACCTGCCGGGGCCCGACGGTGAACTGCAGGATCACGGTGCAACACGTGGAGGCGGCCACGTGCGAAAACGGCATCTGCGGCTACACCGACTGCAATTCGGCATTTGAGGACTGCGACGGGGACGCCACCAACGGCTGCGAGACGCCGCTCCGGCAGGCGAAGTCCTGCGGGCTCAACTGCCAGGACATCCACGACTGCACGGTGGAGGCGTCCAACGCCAACGGCGCGTTTTGCAACACCGGAGTCTGCGACTACGAGCGCTGCAAGTTTGGATTCGGCGACTGCAACAACAAGCGCCAGGACGGCTGCGAGACGAATCTCCTCGCCAATCCAGAGCACTGCGGCCAGTGCAACCGGAGTTGCGAAGCGAACAATGCGGAAACACTGGTCTGCGTCAACGGCATGTGCGTCATTCCCTCCGGGGCGTGTCTGGACGGCTTCGCCGACTGCGACGGGCTGTACCATAACGGCTGCGAGGCCAATCTCAATGACGACGTTCTGCACTGCCGCACCTGCGACGGCGACTGTGTCCAGCAGGCGCCGCAACATACCTTCGCGAGTTGCCAATTTGGCGATTGCATCTTCGAATGCCTGCCCGGCTGGCTCAATTGCGATGTTACAAGTGCAGACTGCGAGACGCGCATGGGAACCGGTTCGAATTGCACTCAGTGCCACGTTTCCTGTTCCGCCAACCAGTTGTGCAGCGCCGCCGGCTGCACCAACTTTTGCAGCGGAGTTTCGTGTCCCGATCTGTCTTGCGCCAACACGTCCATCGACGTCTTTCACTGCGGCGACTGCACGACGGATTGCCACCAGCTTGCTCCTCCCCACTCGCTGCCTAAGTGCATCAACGGCGTGTGCGACTTCAGCCAGTGCCTGCCTCCGTATCTCACCTGCGCTGACCCCGCCGGCAACGTTGCCTTCTGTGAGGTGGACCCGTTCAGCGATCCGCTACACTGCGGCTCCTGCAACAACGCCTGCGCCCCGGGGCAGCCTTGCACCAACGGCGTTTGCGGCGAGCCGGGGCCTGTGTGCGGGGCCGTAGCGGACAACTGCCTTGCCGGCAGCGTGTGCTGCACCGCGTTATCGGGCCAGCGGCAATGCCAGTCGCACATCGCCGACTGCCGGTTTTCCGGAACGATCCTCACCTGCGATGGACCGGAGGACTGCGGACTGATGGAGCGGTGCTTTGTAGTCTCGTTGGAAACGTTCGACATCACCCTGTGCAGCGTCTATGCGCCGGGGGAAATAGCCTGCAGCTCCAACCGGGATTGTCCCTATTCGCCAACGGATCCCGAAGCCTGCTGCCCCTCGCCGGCCATCCCGAATCTCAACCTGTGCCAGCCCGGCTGCGGGACCTGCGGCAACTTCTGCAAGGTCGGCCTGTGCAACGTGGCCTACAATGTCTGCGGGGACTACGGCCGCGGCATCTGCCCCAGCGAATGCAATTATCTTGGCGCCGGCAAGGCGTGCTGTTTCAGCACCGAGAACGGCACTGCCCCGCTCTGCCTGGCGAGCGAGAACTGTCCCGACCAGCCGGGCATGATCCAGATCGAGTGCAACGACCGGCTGGACTGCGTCATGGACAACGACCCTACCCGGAACGTGTGCTGCCTGCACGGATTCATGCAGCTCAAGACCGCGGAATGCGTGGCATCCAACACCGTTTGCGAGCAGAACGGCGGGCAGGTCGTCTGCGCCTCCGACGCCGACTGCCCCGAGCTCGGAGGCAGCCGGCAGGTTTGCAGGCAACTGGGTCAGTCCGGCCTGTTCGTCTGCCAGTAGCGACTTCCATTCAGCGTGACAGGCGCTCGCGGATCTTCTCCTTCATCCGTTCCCGATCTTCGGGCGGGAGTTCCATCCAGCGCCGCAGCTTCTTCAGAAAGCGCCGCCGCTCGGCGGGCTCCATGCGCTTGAGGCGCGAGAACGCCCGCCGCAGCCGGTCGCGCTCGGCGTCGGAGAGGTTCTTCCAGCGCTCGAACCGCTCCAGGATGCGCGCGCGCTGTTCCTGCGACAGCGAGCGGAAGATCTCCCGGTTGCGCCGGAGGCGCTGGCGATCCTCGGGCGACAGCGAGCGGAAGCGCTCCAGACGCTTGCGGATCTCCGCTTGGCGCTCGGGCGGGAGCGAGCGAAACCGCTCCCAGCGCTCGCGCAGCGCGGCCTTCTGCTCGGGAGTGAGCTTCTGCCAGCGCTCGACCAGCTCCCGGGGCGGTCGATCCGCCGCGGGCGCCACCGCCTCCACCGAACCGGGGTTCTCGGGCATGCCCGGCTCCTGGGCGCCGACAGCGCCCGCAAACATCAGCGCACCGGCCCATGCCATCCAGCGCATCATGACACGCCTCCTCTCCCGCTCACGGCCGGCGGGCATCGCGCAGCCGCCGCACCCGCTCCCGCGCTTCGCGCAAGTCGGCGCGGCTAAACCCGGCGTTCTTGGCGATGGCGCGCAGGGCCCGCATGTCCCGCAGCACCTCCCGCCGCAGGCGCTCGAAGGCGCGCATCCGATCGAGCGCCTTCTCGCCGGTGTCCTTTCCTTTCAGCCAGCGCAGGGCGTTGGCCAGCCGGGGATGGGCGGCCAGGGCCTCCTCCAGCTTGTCGCCGCCGCCGGCCGCCAGCGCCTCCTGCAGGCCTTGCAAGCGCCGCACGGAGGCGACGAGCCGCACCGCCGCCCGTCGCATCTCTCGCCGCAGACGCATCTCATCGGCCCACAGATCGAGCAGCCGCTCTCGCGCCTTCGCCACCAGCTTTTCCTGGTTGGCCCGCCGCGCCTGGCCGAGCTTCTCGACCACCCAACGGATTTTTTGCCGCTGCCTCGCTTCGGCCTCGCGCAGCTCGCGCAACCGGACCGTGAGCTCCTGGGCGCGGTTGACGAAGTTCGCCGCGATCTCCTCGGCGCGCTCGCGCGCCCGGCCCTCGCGCTCCTCCTGCCAGGCCTCCCAGTCCGCCGTCCGCGAGGCTGCGGGAGGCGCGGGGGCGACTCCCTCCGCCGCCTCGGACGCCTGCCCGGGTTCCACCATCACCTCGGCGTCCTCGCCAGCGAAGGCCACCCGGCCCGAGAGCACCGCGGTCCGGGTGACTCCGTCCAGCCCCGCGGCCACCACGAACTCGGTGCCGCGCACACCGGCCACGGCGTTGCCGGTGTGCACCTCGAACGGAACCTCTTCGCCCGGCGCGTGCGACACCGCCGCCTGGAGCCAGCCGAGCATCAGCGACACCGCCGGGACCGGCTGCTCCTCGGCCTCGGGCTCCTCGATCTGGAGCTCGGTGCTCGAACCCAACCGAAGCTCGATGTTCGCGCCGAGGCGGATGCGAGCCCGCGACTTCCTGCCGGTGCGGATGGAATCTCCCACCGAAAGCGGAGTGCCGGCCGCGGCCGGCGCCCACGTCTCGCCGTCGAGCGGCAGGCGCCACACCTCGCCGGCGCATTCTTCCAGCACGCCGTCCGGCGGTCCGGCCTCGGCGGAGAGGGCAATGGCGGGCCAGACGGCCACGAATGCCATGGCGAGATTCTTCATCGGCTTTCTCCTTCCGAAAGGGCCGAAAGCTCGTCGAGCTGGGCCCAAAGATCCAGATCCTCGACCACGTCGAGGTCGAGCAAGAGCTCGATGTCGGCGAGCACCTCGCATTCCCAGTCGGCCAGGACGGGCGGTGACGCCAACGCGGCGGATGCGGCCGGGGTTCCCCCGTCGGGCCGATCCGCGGCCCGTAGAACTCCGCCGCATCCGAGCGCCCCGGCCAGGGCGATGGCGGTTAGCGAGCGGCGCATGTCAACCCTCGTCCTGAAGGCTCTCGATGGCCTCGAGGTCCGAGAGCACGTCCAGATCGGCGATGAGCTCGTATTCGTCATAGAGCTCGATGTCGGCGGCGATCTCGAGCTCGTCCACCGGATCCGCCAGCCCCGCCTCCGGCGGCGGCCTCCCCGGCCACAGGGCCGCGAGCAGGGCCCCGGCGGCCAGGGCGGCCGCGGGGACCAACCAGCGCAAACGCTCCCGCCAGGGACGGCGTCGGGTATTCGACCGCACCGAATCCAATACCCGCGCCGCCAGCCCGGCGTCCTCCGCTGCGGCCGGGCCCGCCAGCGCTTCGCGCACGAGCTGGTATCCCTGCCGGAGCCGGCGGCAGTCCTCACAGGCGGCCAGGTGTTCCTCGACCGCCTGCCGGCGCGCGGCGGAGAGCTCGCCGTCCAGCAGCGCCACCAGGTCCGGCCGGATGTCTTCGCAGCTCATGTTCCTGCCTCCTTGCGCGCGATCCGGTGCAGCTCGTCCGTGGCCCGAAACAGCAAGGATTTCACCGCCGCCTCGCTCACGCCCAGGATCGCCGCGATCTCGGCATAGTTATGATCGGCGAAGCGGCTGAGCAGCAGCGCGGCGCGCTGGTTGGCCGGGAGGCCGTCGAGCGCGCGTTGGAGGGCGCCGGCCAGCCGCGCCGCCTCGAGTTCCTCCGCCGGGGTGGCGGGGCCGGGCCCGGCGCCATCGACGTCGAGCGGGCGCTCCTCGGGCCTCGATCGGCGCAGCTCGTTGAGGCACAGGCGGGTGGCGATGGTGTAGAGCCAGGTGGTGAAGCGCGCCGTCGGGACATAGCGCTTGCGCGCCTCGAACACGCGCAAGAAAACCTCCTGGACCACCTCCTCGCTGCGAGCCCGGTTGTGAAAGAACCGCTCCGCGAATCCGAGCAGCCGGGAGGCGTGGCGGCGGACGATCTCCTCGAAGGCGGTCTCGTCGCCCGAGGCGAATCGCATCATGCGCTCGGCGTCTTCGTCCATCGGGCTCTGGCCTTTCGCCTCCATACCTGTAAACCCCGAAGGCTGCGAAAAGTTGCGCGGCCTAGAAAGAAAGATCGAGTCCGAGCAGCGCCTTGAAGACCCCGGGCTCCCGGACAAAGACCCGCACGACGGCCGGTTCCTCCAGCGGCTTGGAAAAATCAAAGAAATCGCCGGTCCACAAGTAGTCCACCTCGGCCAGGATCCGGACATGGCGGCCGAGTTCGAAGGCCAGGTTGAGGTCGGCTTCGATCCCGTAGAAACGCCCGCCCGAGTCCAGGTGGGCCCCCTGGGAAAACAGCGCCGCCCCCACCATGCGCAGCTCGAGCCCCTCGACGATGTCCCAGCCCAGGGTGAGCCCGGGCGCCAGCACCCCCCGGGCGTTGACCCCGGATGCCGACAGGGAGCGCGCGGCGAAGGTCTGGTTCATGCCGCCGGAGAAGAACAGGTTGGTCGCGGTGATCCAGGGATAGATGCCGATGAAGGAGCCGAAGCGGCCGACGTTTCGCTGACGGATGTCGTCCGCCTGGAAGGTCTCGCCGCTGAGATACAGGAAAAACCCGCCCAGGGTGAGCGTGTCTGCCAGATCCCAGTGCGCGGCCAGGTGGAGCATGCCGCCAAGGCATTCGCTTCGCCCGGAACGGGCCACGCCCGGGAAGGCGCCCATGCGCGGCAGGGTGGTGACATGGGAGAAGCGCCCGAACTCGGCGGCCGCGGTCCAGGAGAGGCTGCCGCGGGCGAAGAGCAGGTTGCCGTGCACGCCGAGGTAGAAGAGGTCGCCCTCCGTCTGGATGTCCGCCTCCAGCGTGGCGGCGTACAGCAGGCGCGGATCGGCCGTCTGGGCGGCATCGCTTTGGAGCACCACCTCCAGCATCACCGAGCGCAAGATCTCGGCCAGGTTGGAGTCGCCATCATGGAAGTACCCGGCGAACAGGCCGACCTCCTCCAGCCACGAACGGAGCCAGGCGGCCTCGAAATAGACCAGCGGGCTGCGCTTGCCCGCGGCGCTGAAGTCGCCGCTCGGAAAGACCGCGTCGAGCTCGAGACGGATCGGCGCCGCTCCGGCCTCCTCCAGGTCGGCCGCGGCCTGGAGCCCGAGGGCGTAGTTGTCCATCACAAAACCCCCGCCCGCGGAGAGGAGGAGCTTTCCGCCCTTGAACTCGAGCCAGTCGCGCTCGCCCAGCCGGGCGTGGAGATAAAGCTCGCGCACGAAGGCGCTCTCCCGGGCCTCGTCGGCGATGGGTCGGCCGTTGGCGGTCACCGTCTCACAGCGCACGTCTCCCGCCGCGCAGTCGGGAGCGGGATCATAAGACACCAGCGGCTCGAACTTCAGCTCGCCCGTGTCCACGGTGAGCCTCAGGCCGATGTCGCGATACCGCGCCGAAAGCCGCGCCGAAAGCAGCGCCGAGTACCCCAGTTCGTCCTTGTCGAAACGCAGGTTGAGCGGGTTTTCGGCGTCGGTGACCCCCAGCCGGCCGGAGCGCATCCCCACCGAGAAGGACTGGTCGAGGTTGAGCATGTTGCGTTTGATGTTGAGGCGCTGGGCGAGCTGGACCGAGGCATCCAGGGAGAAATCCCGCGCCGCGGCGGCGGCCGGCGCCTCCGCCTCGAAGGCCGCGAGCGCCTCGTCGAGCCTGGCGTCGCCCGTGTCCCCGCCGCCCCCGTCGTCTTTCGGGGCCGGCGCCTCGCCGCCCGCGCCCAGCGCCGGCGAAGAGGCGATGAGCCCAAGGAGCGCGGCGAAGAGCCGCAGCCCTCGAGCCCGCGGACACGCGCTCGTCTTCGGCGCCGAGAAAGCCGCACCCTCTCGATGGCATTCGCTCACGATCCGCCTCCTCCGCTGTTATATTCTCCGGACAGCCGCCCAGGCGCAAATCGGCCAGAGGGAGGCCGCTCGCCAAAACCAAAACGATTGCTTTCCTCCTCCATCCAAGCTAGAGTGACTCGATACAAACTCGGTCGGGTTGCCACCCGCCTATGGGAGGTTCCATGGCTCGTCTCTGGATTGTTGCGCTGGTTTTCGCCGCGTTCATCGCCGCGGGATGCGGCTCCAAGACCACCGCCGAGAGCTGCACCACGGGCTCCGACTGCTCTTCGGGCCTGTGCTACAACAACCGCTGCGTGCAATGCATCTCGAGCTCCGACTGCGCCCGGGCCCAGCGCTGCGAAAACAACGGCTGCGTCGCCCGCGATCGCTGCGACAACGGCCAGACCTGCCAGCCGGGCGTGTGCATCGGCGGCCTGTGCATGGACTGCCAGCGCAATGCGGACTGCGGCGCCAGCTTCAGCTGCGTGGACAACGTGTGCGTCGCCGGCGAGCAGTGCGAGGGCCGCGCCACCTGCAACAACCACGGCGACTGCACCGTGGTCGCCGGCATGATTCAATGCGCCTGCGACACCGGGTACACCGGTTCGCGCTGCGAAAACTGCGCCCTGGGATACCACCGCGACGGCGACGCCTGCGTCCCCGACACCACCTGCCAGACGGACACCTGCAACGGACACGGCCAGTGCAGCATCCAGAACGGCCAGCCGGTGTGCGCCTGCGACACCGGGTACACCGGTTCGCGCTGCGAAAACTGCGCCAGCGGCTACGTGCGCTGGCCGAGCGGCGGGAACACCTGCGTGGACGACCCCTGCGAACCCTATCCCTGCGCGGTGGAGCACGCGGTGCCGAACGGCTGTGTGCAGACCGGCGAGGCGGCGTTCGTTTGCACCTGCGAGAGCGGCTGGACCTGGAACGGCACCGCCTGCACCGACACCTGCCGCGATCAGGACGGCGACACCTTCGGCGAGGGGCCGGGCTGCGCCGGGCCGGACTGCAACGATGACAATGCCGCCATCCATCCCGGCGCGGTCGAGGCCTGCGACGGCGTGGACAACGACTGCGACCAGCGCAGCGATTGCGCCGGCGGCGTGTGCGCCGGGTCCGATCCGTGCGTGGACGCGGGCAACCCCTGCCTCCAGGGCACCTGCGACGGGATGGCGTGCAACTTCGATCCGGTCCCCAATCCCGCGAGCGTCAACTGCGACCCCGACGCCGACGGCGCGCTGACTTCCCAGGACGGCCAGTGCACCGCGGGCGGCGAATGCCGCCGCCGCGACTGCGTCGTGTGCACGGACAACAACCAGTGCGCCGGCGGCCACTGCGTGTGCGGCGACGACACCTGCTCGCAAAAGCGCTGCTTCGCAAGCGAACTCACCTGCCAGTACGCCGCTCCGGGAATGAACGGCTGCACCGCCCTGGACACCCCGGCCATGCGCTGGGGCGAAAAGTGCAATGACGATCCCGCGATCGCTTGCAACGGCCACGGGGCCTGCGGCGTCCACCGCTGCACCAATTGCAGTTTCACCGGCTGTCCGTTCGTCGCCCGCCACACCGACTGCGGCAACAGCGAGTCCTGCGGCCTGTGCGCCGCGGTGGACCAGTGCAACTTCGCGCCGCTCAACACCTCCTGCTCCGCCGGCGCGGCCGTGGGCTGCGACGATCGCTGCAACGGAAGCGGCGTCTGTGTGCTGGCCCAGGGGCGCGAGTGCGGCGTGCCGCCGTGCAACACCGTCTGCAACGCCAATCACCAGTGCGTGGGGAGCAACGGCACCACCTGCGGCGGCGAGGGTTCCTGCGCCGGCGCCTGTCAGAACGGCCTGTGCGTCTTCCCCACCGGCGCCTGCGGCACCGCCCCGTGCGCTGGCACTTGCAGCCAGGGCACGTGTTCCAGCAGTGGCCTCGACTGCGGCGTCTGCTGCCGCTGTTCGACCACCGGCGTGGCCACCTACGACGCCACCCAGAACACCGACTGCACGGGCTACAACGCCGACAATCCCTGCAGCAACCGTTGCTCCGCGCTCAACACTTGCTCTCTCCCCGGCGCGGGCACCTCATGCGGCGCCGGCCCTCATTGCAAGGGCAGCTGCGTTTCGGGACGGTGCAGCACCTTCGGCGAAAACTGCTGCTCCAGCCTGAACACCTGCACCATCAACGACATCTGCCGCGGCACCTGCAACGCGGCGGGCGTGTGCACCTCCGCCGGCAACGCCTGCGGAACCCCGTGCGGCAGCAGCTGCGATCACGGCATCTGCGGGGTGTCCGGCCTGTGCCACTGCAACGAGACGGCCCGCACGGACTGCTCCGGCTGCCTGAATACCGGCGCGACCTACGTGTACTCTTCCAACACCTGCTACCAGAGCTCGTCGACGTGTTGTCCGAACACATCCACCGAGTTCCAGTGCTGCTCCAACTCCTTGTGCCGCACCGGCTGCGAGTCCTTCTGAGCCCCGAAATATCGCGATCTCGCTTGCCGCCGGTGGCGCAACCTTTCCTGCTCGGCCGGCATGAGTGATCCCAGCGGCAACACCGGCCCCCGTCTCCCCCAGGAGCTGCTGGCCACCACGGTGAGCGACCGCTTTGGCCCGTCCGGCGCGGCGGCCGCTCCCGAGTCGGCCGATATCGCCGTCGAGCAGGCCGACCGCTACACCATCCGCGGCCTCAGGGGAATGGGCGGCCAGGCGCGGGTGTTCATCGCCCCCAGAACCGGGGTCCCTGGCACCGGGAACAAGGCACCGGGAACAGGGGCCTCCCCAGTCCCGGCCACAAGCTCCACCTTGCCCGGCGAGAATAGCCCGGGAGATCCTCCATGCAACCCCGGGTCAGTCCCGGGCGTGGAGGTAGCATCATATCACGACATCCTTGACGTCTACCGACCGGCCTTTCGGATGCGTGCCTCAACCAGAGGCATGATGTCCGCCTCGGTGACTCCGAGTTTCTTCAGGGCCGCTGCGGCCACTCTCGACTCGATCGCCGTTGCGGTAATAAAAAAGCCCCGCCAACCCTTGCGGGGCCGCCATCGAAGGGAGAGGGATTCGAACCCCCGGCACCCTTTCGGGTGCAGCGGTTTGCGAACCGGTGCGGCTCGACGCATTTGACTGCCCCTGGATTGGCCATGGCATCATCATTGAATAATCATACTTTAAGTTTGATATTTCAATGTCGATGTGATACCACCGGTCCATGAAGAAGTTGATCCCGCGGACACTCGACCGGGCCCGGATCCAACAGCTGGTCCGGCGGTTCCCGGTCACCGCCATCCTCGGAGAGCGGCAGTCCGGCAAGACCACACTGGCTCGGAGCCTCAAGGCGGACTCCTATTTCGATCTGGAGAACCCGCGGGATCTGGCCCGCCTGGAACACCCGCAACTCGCGCTGGAGAACCTCACCGGCACGGTGGTCATCGACGAGATCCAGCGCAAGCCCGACCTCTTTTCCCTGCTGCGGTTCCTGGTCGACGCCAGGCCCGGTCGGCGCTTCGTCATCCTGGGAAGCGCCTCGCGGGATCTCATCCGCCAGGGGAGCGAGAGCCTGGCCGGGCGGATCGCCTTTTACTACTTGCACGGCTTTCGGCTCGAGGACGTGGGCCCCGGCGCCCTCTCCCGCCTGTGGCTGCGGGGCGGGCTGCCGCCGTCGTACACCGCCCGCAGCGACGCCGCCAGCCTGCAGTGGCGCGAGCAGTACATCGCCACCTTCCTGGAGCGCGACATCCCCCAGCTCGGCATCGCCATCCCGGCCCCCACGTTGCGCCGGTTCTGGATCATGCTCAGCCACTACCACGGGCAGATCCTCAACTACAGCGAGTTGGGGCGGTCGTTCGGCGCCTCCGACATGACCGTGCGGAGGTACCTGGACATCCTGGCCGGCACGTTCATGGTGCGCCTGCTGATGCCCTGGCACAGCAACACCCGCAAGCGCCTGATCAAGAGCCCCAAGCTCTACCTGCGCGACTCGGGGTTGGCCCATTGCCTGTGGGGGATCGAGACCGGGCGGGATCTCACCGGCCACCCGAAGCTCGGCGCTTCCTGGGAGGGTTTCGCCCTGGAGCGCACCGTCCGCCACCTCGGCCTGGCTGCGGAGGAGGTTTTCTTCTGGGGGACGCACGCCGGAGCCGAGCTGGATCTCTTCTGGAGTCGGGGCGGCCGGGCCTTCGGGGCGGAGTTCAAGTACGCGGACGCCCCGCGCCTGACGCGCTCGATGCAGGCGGCCCGCGCGGATCTCGGGCTGGCCCACCTCTGGGTGGTATACCCGGGCGACGCGGTGATCGAGCTCGACCGGGACGTCACCGCGGTGCCCTGCGCCAGGGTCCCCGAGTTGATCGCAACCCCGGGGAAGGGCGGCCGGTAGCCGCAAGCAATCACAAAGGCCCCGCAAACCCTTGCGGGGCCGCCATCGGAGGGAGAGGGATTCGAACCCCCGTACCCCGGAGGGGTAAGCGGTTTTCAAGACCGCCGCCTTCAGCCGCTCGGCCATCCCTCCAGCAGGCGGGAGCCTAGCGCAGCGGGCGCCGTCCGATCAAGCCGGCGCGATCTTTGATCTCGACGCCACGGCGCCTATAATCTCGCAACAAAGACCGCAAGGAGGCCCCATGTTCCGGCGAACGGTTGCGCTTGTGTTGAGTCTCGGGTGCGTACTGGCGTGGGCCGCACCCGCGGCTTTTGCCTTCGATCTTCCGGATCTTCCCACCCCCGGCGATCTGGTCGTATCCGGGGTGAAGAGCGCGGTCGAGCGCGCCGGGCTTTCCTCGGCGGTTTCCCAGCTCAAGGGGTTGCTCTCGGAGCTCAAGTCGGAGCTGCCGCTGCTGTCCGACCTCGGCGATCCCCTGCTCGACGACCTCGGCGGAAAATCCCGCGCAGCGCTGGCGCGGCTGTCGAAGTTCACCCGCCTGCTCAAGCCGCTGCGTAGCGAGACGGCCAGGAAGCTCATCCATGAGATCACCACCAGCGCCTGGTGGCGGGCCATCCCCGACGGCGGGTGTTCTTTCGAGATCAAGGGATTGGCGAGGGCCCTGATCTACAAGAAGGGCAACCGGGCGGGATTGTTCTTGGGGGTGGACGGACCTCACGGCATCCGCGCGCTGGTCGGGTTTTCCAACGCCAACCCCTTGCTGGGCGGCTTCGACGACGGCCGCATGGACAACCCGGGCGAGGTGCCGGTGGCCGTGCTGGATCTCTCGCGCAAAGAGCGCGATTACCTCCAGGCCCGGGTCGGGTTGGGCGAGCTCCCGCCGCTCTCGGTGCGCGGCAAGAAAACCGTCGAGATCGGCGGGCAATATTTCGAAGTCTCGCTGGGGATGTTCGATCCCGGCAAGACCAAGGTGGAGCTGACCTTCTCGGCGGGCCTCAAGGGGACGGTCGATTACCTCGCCGAGGGCGAGCTGTCGGCCGAGCTCGAGCTGGGGGTCGAGGTGTCGCCCCATCGGGCGCTGGTGGCCGCCGCGGCAGTGCGGAAAGCCATGAGCGAGAAGGCCGCCCAGGTGGGTCTGGGAAAGGCTGGCCACCTCAAGAAGAGCCGCTCCGGAGAGCGCCGGGGGGAGAAGGAGCGGGACAGGCGGCGGGAAGAACGCGAGGGGAAGCGCGGGGAGAGGCGCGAGGAGGAAAGAGAGGGAGGGCGGGGGGAGGGGCAATCCGTGGGAGCCTTCACGCCATCCCGCGAGGACCTGCAAAAGCTCGGCCAGGTGCTGCGCGCCGGGCTGGACGCGCTGGCCGCCCTGAAGACCGGCAAGGACGACGAATCCCTGGGCGAGGCCTCGCTGGGGCTCAAGTTATCGCTCGAGGGCGGATTGGGGATCTGGGACACCAAGCTGCCCGTGGCGACGCTGGAGACCGGAGTCTCCGTCTCGGTGCCGCTGGAAGCCATGATCGCCGCCTCGGCGGGACTGGTCGCCGACTTCGTGGACAACGGCGCCAAGATCCTACCGTTCATGCTGCGCGTGTCGGGCCTGGCGGTCGCCGGGCGCAAGGAGCCACCGACCCCCGAGGAGACCCGCGCCTTCGCCGAGGGGGCCAAGGCGCTGCTGCGCGGAGCGCTCCAGGTTATCGGCCGTCTGGCCCGGGAGTCCTCGCTGGAGCTGTCGGCGGAGCTTTCCATGTTGGGCGAGGAGTCGGGCAGCGGGGGAAAGGGCGGGGGAAAGGGCGGCACAGGAGGGGAGAGCGAAAGCAAGGCCGACACCAACGTCACGCTGGTCTCGGCCAGCGTCGAGCTTCCCATCGGCGAGGCGCTGGACCGCGCCATCGAAAACGGCGCGCTGGTGGGCGCGTTGCGGGCGCTGGCGCGCATGGCGGCGCTGGGGCACCCCGCATTGGACGCGTTTTCGGCGGACGATCCGCGGATCTTCAAGGAAGTGGCCGCCACCTTGGTCAAGGGCGCCACCTTCGACCTGGAGGTGGGCGCGCCCTTCCTGCCCGGTTTGACCGTAGAGTACGAGACCTCGGGCGCCGATTTGCTGGAGGCGTTCTCCGGCGCCCGGCGGGGCGGGCGGGAGATCCTTTCCGCCATGAAGAGCGGGCTTCACGGCCGCAGCCTGGGAAAGCTCGCTGGCGCCGAGCTGCGCGGTGCGTTGCGCGAGCTGTTCGGCTCCAAGGCGCTGCGCGAGGGATCGTTCACGCTGGCGTTCGGCCTGGGGACGGACTTCGACATCGGAGCCGAAGGCGCGGGCAGCCTGGGCCTGGGCGCCACCGGCTTCGCGGAGGCCAACCCGGAGTTTTTCCTGCTGTGGCTGGGCGAGCGGGCGGGGCGTCCGGACGCCGTGGGCCAGGCCGCGCTGGGGCTGGACGTGGAGGTGAGCCTGGAGGGAGAGATCTCGGCGGGAGAGGGCGTCGAGCTCTCCGCCGGCGCGGGCGGCACCCTCAACCTGTCGCCGCTGCGCATCGAGTTCGCTGAGATGTCCCCGCCGCCGGTCACCGAGGTGACGGTCGCCGGATTCCGGGTGACGAACTTCAGCGGCAGCCGCGCCCCGGACGGCTCGTTCTCCGGCTCGGGCAAATTGCACCTGCCCGTCGGGCCGACCGTGGCCGCGACCTTTGAGGTGGACAAGAACGGCCACGTCGTGCGCGGGACATGGAGCGGCAACTTCACCCGCGCGGGAGAGACGTTCCAGATCACCGCGGGCACGCTGGACGACAACGGCCTGCACTGGGATCGGACCGTCACGCTCCCCTTGCTCGGGAGCACCACGCTGCACTACACCTGGAAGTCCGACGGGAGCTTTTCCGCCGCGGGCAGCGGCAGCTACAAACTGGCGGGGAGCCCGGTGAGCTTCACTCTCGCACTCGACTCCGATCAGAAGACCGTTCGGGGAACCTTCGACGGCGCGCTCTCGCTCTTCGGGCGTTCCTTCGGCGACGCCCACCTCACGCTGAACGCGCAGGGCATCGCCGGCACTGCCCGTCTCAATCTCGGCTCAGGCCAGGGGGTGGTCTTCCACCTCTCGGTGTCGCCGAACGGGGCCTTCTCGGCCGCGGGGACGGGAACCTTCAATCTCTTCGGCTTCACCTTCGAAAATGCCGCACTGACACTCACCTCGAACAAGCTCTCCGGGACCGGCCGGCTTGCGCTCGGCTCGGCGCTCTCTGCCGACGCCGCCTTCGAGTTCGCCGGCGGCGCGGTGTCGGGCAGCATCGCCAACCTCACCCTGGGCGGATTCGGTTTCCGGGAGGTCGCCTTCCAGCTCGGGCCGTCGGGGTTCTCGGGGAGCGGCAAGGCCGCGCTGCCGCTGCTCTCGAACCTGGCCATGAGCCTCGGCATCGCCTCCTCCGGCGCTATCTCGGGATCGGGCTCCGGCAACCTCACCCTGGCCGGCTTTCCGCTGTCGTCGGCCAATCTCTCCCTGTCCAACGGGCAGATCAACGGCAGCGGGACGCTGACACTGCCCGGCGGCAGCCAGGGCGCCCTGGCGTTCACCATCGCCTCCAACGGCAGCGTGCAGGGGAGCATGAACGGCACCCTGAGCCTGCTCGGCTGGACCCTGAGCGAAACCAGCTTCAGCCTCTCCAACCAGAAGCTCTCCGGCAGCGGCAAGGTGCGCCTCCCCGGCGGATCGGACGCCGCGGTGAGCGCCGAAATCGCCGCGGGCGGCGCGTTCTCGGCGCAGGGCAGCGGCGCCTTCCGCATCGCCAACCGCGACGTGAGCGAGGGCAATTTCTCCATCAGCAACCAGGGATTCTCCGGGACCGGCAAGATCTCCATCCTGGGCGCCCACGCGAACTTCACCCTCCAGGCGCAGAGCAGCGGCACGGTGTCCGGGAGCGCCGGCGGCGATCTCACCCTGCCGCTCCCCGGCGGAAAATCCGCAGGTCTGAAGGAGACCGCGCTCACGCTGTCCTCGGACGGGACCATCGGCGGGACCGGCAAACTCGCGCTGGCCAACCACACCCTGAGCGACTGCACCTTCACCGCGCGCACCGACGGCACGCTGAGCGGCAAGGGCAAGGTCCAGATCGGTAGTCAGAAGGTGGACTGCGATTTTTCCATCTCGCCCTCGGGGGGAATCTCCCTCAGCGGCAGCGCCAGCGCCTCGGCCTCCAAGTCGGTGAGCTTCGGCATCAGCAGCGCCACCATCTCGCTCTCGGCCTCGGTGTCGCTCTCGGTTCACAACGCTAACGAGCTCAAGGCGAGCGCCAGCGGCACGGCCAGCGGCAAGATCGCCAGGGTCAGCAAATCCGCCTCGGTGAGCGGCGAAGTGAACCTGGCCAGCGGCGAGTTCTCGGTCTCGGTGTTCGGCAAGAACGTCACCTTCGATCTCTTCTGAAACCTCGCGCCGGGTGCGAAAGTCTCTTGCTTCGGCCCCACCCAGGGGAATAAGCTACCGCCCTCATCCGCCCCGCGCGGAAACAGGGTGAGGATTTTCTCATGAACGACGCTGCCACTCCGCTCTCGCCGCTCGACGCCCGCGCCCAGGTGAGCGCGGCCTTTCGCTGGATCAGCATGCTGCTGGTGAGCCTGACCGTGCTCGCCACCTATCTGGTGTACGACTCCATCTCGCCGCTCGGCGAGATCATCCAGCGCGATCTGGGCGTCACGCCGACCGACTTCGGCCTGCTCTACGGGGCCTATTCCTATCCCAACTTCATCATGCCGTTTCTGGGCGGCATCCTGCTGGACCGCATCGGCGTGCGCCTGGGCGGCCTGACCTTCGCCGGCTTGTGCGCCGGCGGCGCCCTGCTCACCGCGCTCGGATCGGAGGGGTCGTTCTGGGTGATGTTCTTCGGGCGCCTGCTCTTCGGGCTGGGGGCCGAGACGCTCATCGTGGCCCAGAACAAGATCATCGCCAAGTGGTTCAAGGGGCGCGAGCTGGCGCTGGCGTTTTCGGTCAACCTCTCCATCTGCCGGCTCGGCACCATGCTCAGCTACAACCTCGTGCCCAGTCTCAAGGAATCGCTGCAATCCTGGACTGGCGCGCTGTGGGTGGTGGCGGTGATGATGGGCGTGGGCTTCGGCATCTTCGCGCTGTATGCCCTGATGGATCGCTGGGCGGAGCGCCGGGCCGGCCGCGTCGAGGAGACACCCGAGCGGATCGATCTGCGCCTGCTCTTCGGCCTGCCCCGGACCTTCTGGTACATCACCCTGCTGTGCGTGACCTTCTACTCGGCGGTGTTTCCCTTTCAGCAGTTCGCGCCGCAGATCTTCTCCTCGCGCTTCGGCATGGAGGACACCTACGCCTCCTGGATCACCTCGCTCATCATCATCATCACCATCTTCGGCACGCCGGTGTTCGGATGGCTGTGCGATCGGGTGGGCAAGCGCGCCACCATGATGCTGGTCGGCTCGCTGCTGATCGTGCCCATCCACCTGGCCATCGGGCTGCTGCCCGGCGGGGGCGAGCATCCGGCGGCCCCCATCTTCGACCTGGGTTTCTTCAAGTGGTACGCGGCCTTTCCGCTGAACGGGATGGACGTCAATCCCATCCTGCCCATCATGCTCCTCGGGCTCGTGTTCTCGCTGGTGCCGGCGGCCATGTGGCCCTCGGTGGCCCGCATCGTGGAGGAAAAGCGGCTGGGCACCGCCTACGGCCTCATGGGCGCCATCCAGAACGTGGGGCTCGGACTGGTGCCGGTGCTGATCGGACAGAGCAAACACCCGGAGTTCGTCCGCGGCGCGCTGGAGCCGTTCCAGCTCTCCATGCTGCTGGTGGCGGGCCTCGGCCTGTGCGGCTTCGTCTTCGCCATCCTGCTCAAGCGCGCCGACGCGCGCGCCGGTTCGCGCATCGAGCTGCCCGAGCGGAAAGCGTGAGATTCTGCCGCAGGCGCGCCAGGGGAGCGATCGGATGAGATGGTGGATGCTTTGATGTCCGGGGAGAAGAGCGGAACAAAATCACTGGCTCGGGGCGCGTGCCGGAGCATCCCCGATCCCGTCTTACAAGGAGGTCGGCATGGCGAAATTCATGGACGAGAAAACCCGCACTGAAGTCCAGCGCATATTGAAAGAAGCCGTATCCCGCCCGGTGCGGCTGGTGTTCTTCGGCCAGCGGCACGCCTGCGGCGCCTGCGCCGAACAGCAGGAGCTTTTGCAGATCATCGCCTCGCTCTCCGATCGCATTTCACTCGAGATCCGCGATTTCGAAAAGGACGCCCGCGCGGCCGCCGAAATGCGCATCGACAAGATTCCGGCCACGGCCGTCATCGGCGAGCGGGACTTCGGCATTCGCTTTTATGGACTCACCGGCGGCTACGAATTCACCTCCCTTCTCGAAGCCATCGTCATGGTCGGGTCCGGACGCTCCGGCCTGGAGGCCGAGCTGGAGGCGCTGGCGCGCCTGCTGCGGCGGCCGGTCCACCTCGAGGTGATGGTGACCCTCACCTGCCCCTATTGCCCCGGGATGGTTCACCTCGCCCATCAGCTCGCCTTCATCAACGAAAACGTCCGCGCCGACATGGTGGACGCGGCCGAGTTCCCGGCCCTGGTGCAGCGGTACCATGTTCACGGCGTGCCGCGCACCGTGATCAACGGCCGTCCGGCATTCGAGGGCGCGCTGCAGGCCGGGCCGGCCATCCTGGAAATCCTCAAGGAGACCGACCCGGAAGAGTACCGGCGCCTGGAGGCCGGGCTTCGAACCGCGCGCGGGGAGCGGAAGGTCGAACATGTCGAGCCGGGCACCTTGTACGATGTCCTCATCGTCGGAGCCGGCCCGGCCGGCCTGTGCGCGGCTCTGTACGCCGCGCGCAAGGGCCGAAAGGTCGCACTGCTCGGCGTAAAGGCGGGCGGCCAGATCAACGACACCGAAACCATCGAGAACTGGTTGGGGCATCGCAGCATCGGCGGGCGAGAGCTGGCGGATGGTTTTCTGCGCCACGTCGAAAGCTATCCCCTCGCCGAAAAACTGAATGCGGAGGTGGTGGAGGTGAGGCGGGCCGCCGATCGGTTCGAGGCCGTGACGAAAAACGGCGAGGTGTTCGCCGGACGCGCCATGATCTGGGCCGCCGGCAAGCGGTATCGCACGCTGGGCGTGCCCGGAGAGGAGCGCTTCCTGGGCCGAGGCATCGCTTTCTGCGCCACCTGCGACGCGCCGTTGTTTTCCGGCAAGCGGGTGGCGGTGGTCGGCGGCGGCAACTCGGCGCTCACGGCGGTTCGCGACCTGGCGCACTACGCCAGCCACATCCACCTGATCCAGAACTTGCCCCGCCTCACCGCCGACGCCGCGCTGATCGAGGAGGCGGACCGGATCTCCCACCTCGAACGGCACATGGGAATGGAAGTCCGGCAGTTTCTCGGCGACGAGCAGCTTTCCGGGGTTCGCCTGGCGTCCAGCGACGGACAGAAGCGCTACGATCTCGCGGTGGACGGAGTGTTCCTGGAAATCGGTCTCATCCCCAACACCGTTCCGCTGAAGTCCCTGCTCGCGCTCAACGACCAACAGGAGATCCCGGTGCGCCGGGACGGCTCGACCGAAGTGCCGGGGCTGTTCGCCGCCGGAGATTGCACCGACGAGCCGGAAAAGCAGATCGTGGTGGCGGCCGGAGACGGGGCGCGCGCGGCCCTGGCGGCGGACCGGTATCTGGCCGCCCTGGGCTCGCGACGATAGCCAACCAACGCCACCCGCCCCGGCCAGCGGACCCCCATCGACGCTGCCGGTTCCGTCCGGGATCCCGTCCCGGCGCGGGAATCACGGCGGCCGTCCGAAAGGCCGCCGATTGTGGCCGTCAGCTCATGGAGAGGCACGGACGCGAAGCGAGAGCCAGAGGTCGGGTCGGGTCCGGCATGCTGTTATCGGGGTCGATGTCGGAAAGAACCCCGCGCTTTTCCATCTCTTCGACCGCCGAGACGACTCTGGGATCGAAATCGCCGCCCGAACAGTACCGCAGCTCGGCCACGGCCAGCCTGGGGTGGCGCGGTGGACGGTAGGGACGAGCGGTGACCATGGCATCGAAGGCGTCGGCCACTCGGATGATCCGAGCAATCTGAACGATGTTGTTTCCCGCGAATCCTGCCGGGTATCCGGTGCCGTCGAAGTTTTCGTGGTGCTCCAGCACGGCGCTGATGACCGAGGAGGGGAATCCGCCGAAGGCCAGGACCGCAGCGCCCATCCGCACATGTTGCTGCATCAGAGAAAAATCGTCGCCCCGCAGGGGTCCGCGGCGTCTGATCATCGTCCGGTCGATGCAGATCTTGCCGATGTCGTGCAGGAGCGCGCCCAGCAATGTCTTCTGGCAATCCTGTTCCGAAAGCGATAGCTGCTTTGCGATGGCCACGGAAAGGCACGCCACGCGGCGGGAGTGGTGCGCGATCTCCGGCAGGTATTCGGACGTGGCGTCGAGGAGGCTTTCGGCCGTCATGCTGTGACATGACCCGAGTTCCTGTTGGCGAAGCCAGGGATCGGCGCGGGTCGCCTCGATCACGATGCGCAGGGCGAATGCCTTGTCCTCACAGGGCAACGATTCTGGGATGAGGAGCGGCGTGTCCAGGCCCGTGCCCGGAGTCGAGACCTTTTCGGGCAGGTTCGGGGTCATTGCCACCAGGGGGATCCGCGCCACGCGAGAGATCATGTGGATGTGCCGCTCCACTTCCGAATCGCGCGCGGCAGAAGACGCCTGGTCGAGCAGGATGAGATCCGGACGAGGCCCGCGGGTGATGCGCAACAGCGTCTCCTGCGAATGCGGAGATATGGAGAGATCGATGCCGATCCTCGCGAGCGCATCCATCAATGGCTGGTTCTGGGAGTCCTTGTTCTCGACCAGCAGAATGTGCGCTTCCATGGGGTCCTCCTCGGGCGCCAGGTTTGGGCACCCTGTTTGCGCGAATCATGCCCTGCAAAGATGGAGTTTGGATGGCTGGCAAGTTAGGGTTGCGACGCATCTTGACGACAATTGCGTGGCCTGGCCCGATGCCCTCTCGACCGAGTGCCCAGGCCGAGTGGCACCCACCCGAGTGCCACCCACCCCGGAAAATCTCCCCGAAAATACCGGGAGCAGGCCCGGTACTCGTCTCGTATTGAATCCGTTTGGCAAAGATAATGGATTTGTTGTTTTTTTCGGTGTGTTGCGGGTGGTGCTCGGAAAATAATATTATATTACAATGTGTTGCGCCGTGGATGTCTTTGCTGATTGCGCTGTTTTCTTGTTGTTGAGGCGAATGCGTTCCATGAGGTTATTGCCGACGATATTTGGCCCGTGTCCGGGAAATACCGCCCGGACCTTCAGGCCAAGAAGGCGCGCGCGCGTTTTCTGATAGTCGTTCTCATCGGTGACGAGATTGTTCCACTCGCCTCCCCGGAAATTGACCACCGTGTCGCCGGAGACCAAAAACCCCGCCGTCTGGTGCCAAAGGCAGATGGACTCCTCTGCGTGGCCCGGAGTGGCCAGGACGGTCCAGCCGTCGAGATCGGGCAATGGCTGGCCGTCGCCCAGCACCGGCCCCATCGGACAGCGCAGATGGTTCCGGCCCAGCGGGCTTCCCACCCGCCCTACCAGCCGAAGATCCCGCCGAGAGAAGAGCGGCAGCCCCTGCCATAGCCAGCCGGAGAAGAAGTGCGGTACGCAGCCAAGTTTGACCGGCCGCGGCCGGCGGCCCGACGCCACGCAGGCGCGGGCGACCTCTCCCAGGCACAGGCGGGCCGAGAAAACGCGGCAGGCCTCCTCGACGCCGAGGACGTGGTCGAAATGCAGGTGGGTGGGAATCACCCAGCGCACGGGCTTTCCGATGGCGGCGACCGCCTTCTCCAGCCACTCGACATCCTCGCGCGAGCCCACGTCCACAAGCGCGAGCGCGCCGCTTCCCTCGATGATATGGGAGTTGCAGTAGCGTCCCGGAACGGTGGTCACGGCCGCGCCACCGGACTCGGTGCGGCAGGCCTCGGGCGGCCCGACCGGGCAAAACCAGCGTGCCAGGCGGGGAGCGGATCGTCCGGGCAAGGGCCGAGAAACGAGCGGCGGAGCGGTTGATTCCATGACGATTTCTTGGCACGAACGCCGCGCTGCGTCAATACCGGTCCAGCACCGCAACATCCGCGCGCGTCGGTATCAGAAGCCGAGCCTTCGCATCTCGATGGCGCGGGTGAAATCCGCAGCGGGTTCGTCGGGCGCGCTGGTGGCGCGGGCCACCTCGCCGAAGCACTCGAAGAAAAACGACACCTGCCGCTGGCTGGTGCTCTGGCCCGCGGCCGGCTGGAGCAGGGTGCGGGTGCGCACGCGCAGCGCCTGGGTGAAAGTGAGCTGGGGCAGGATGAGCTCCCCGGCGGCGTCGATGTCGATCTCGTAGGTGTCCCGGCCGGCGTAGGGCAGGCCGCGAAAGACGCCGTTTTCGACCTCGCCCACCGATATCCGAGTGTCGCCGACCTGCAGCGGATAGTGGTAGAGCATGACCGGGTTCTTGTAGGGCAGCAGCGTCTTGCCCTCGGGCGGGTGTTCCTCGGCCGACGCCACGCCGAGCAAGAGCAGGGCGCCGCCGTCGTTGCGATAGACGGCCTCGATGCGGCAACCGGCGTCGAAGCACGAGACGAAGCGCGCGCCGGCGAAGGCGCTCGCATACCAGCGATCGTCCGGCCGGTGCACCGCCACCGCCAGCGCCTGGTCGCTGGCGTAGTCGGCCCCCCAGTCCCACACCCTCCGCCCGGCGTTGTCCACCCGCCCGGCCACGTCCACGGCGCGTTCTTCCCCCGCCGGAGAGATCAGAAAGGACGCCGGCAGGTCGAAGGCCACCCCCAGCTCGCTCTCGTCGATGCGTCCGTCCAGGTTCGGAATGCAATCGAGCGGCTCGATGTCCGGCGGTCGGTATGGCGGGCGATCGGGCAGGAACGTCTGGTTGTCCCCGCATCCGGCGGCGAGCACCGCAATCAGCGCACTGAAACCAAAGACCGTCCGATTCATGTGGCAAACCTCACCATGAGCCGCAGGCGCAGCAACTGGGCCGGCCGGGCCGAGAGCGAGAGCGCGGGATTGTCGAGGCCCGAAAGCGGCAGCAGCAGGGCATGCTCGAGCGACAGCGAGAATCCGTCCGGGTTGATCCAGGCCAGGGTCGGATCGATCTCCACCCCCAGGGGCCGAGCGCCTCCGGGAGCGGAGGCCGCCTCCATGACCCAGGAGAACACCGCGCTCAGGCCCAGCGAGAGCTCCGAACGCCCGAGGCGCAGCATCACCCAGCGCAGGTGCGGCCGAAGATATGCGGCGTCGGTGACCGCGCCCACGATCTCGGAAAACAAGATGCGGTCGATGCGGTAGTCGGGATGAAAGCGAAAGTTGTCCACCCGGTTGTCGCGCGGCGGGTTCGCCTGGGCGCCGTCCAGATCGCCGGCCTGCGGGGCGCGCGCGCCGGGCAAGGGAAAGGCCCCGAATCCCGGGGCCTCGTCTCCGGAGGCCAGGCCGGCGTCCAGCCCGAGGTAGAGCCGGCCGCGCAGCGCCTCCCAGTCGCTCTCGAGGGCCGCACCGAACTGGCGCGCCTCGATTCCGTCATGCAGCAGCGCGCCGGGCAGAACCGAGGCCTGTTCGATCCGGCCCAGCAGCAACGCGCCCTCGGCCTCCAGGCGCAGGCGGGGCAGAGAAAGGCGCAGCCAGGCGTCCAGGGCCAGCGCCGAAAACCCGCGCCGCATGACCGATTCGCGGGTGATGTCCACCGGGCGGGACACCTCCAGGTACCCCGCTGGCACGTCGTTCTCCTGAAAGCGATACGATGCGTAGGCCCCGTATTCGAACGTCGCCTTGCCGGCGCGAAGGCGGCGGCGGCGATGGCTGTCGCTGGTGATGTTGAGCAGCGCCAGAGTGATGGTGCGCACGTCGTCGGAGGCATCGAGATCGACGGCGGTGGCGGAGCCGCGCCGGACGGCTTCGGGCCCTATCGCGGTGAAGTCGTAGGCCAGGGCCAACAGGTGCCCCAGGGTCGGGAGCACGAAGGCCACTCGATCGGCGGCATCGCCGCTGTTGCAGTCCGCGCAGTCGCCGCCGTTGGAGAGCACGCCGAGGCCCCAGGTGGCGCCCATCCGCCCGACGGCCAGCACGCCGAAGGGCAGCAGGATCTCCGCGTAGGCGCGGCGCACGCGCAGGGCGGACGCCGGCGGGCGCTGCGAGGCGGTGAGAGTGGGCGCGGCATCGGGAGTGCTCCCCAGCGACAGGTTGTCGAGCACGTCCAGCCGGGTGCGCACGGCCATGGCGGCGCGCGGAAGCAGCAACGACACATCGGTGCGCAGGCGCAGATCGGCCTGGGTGAGCGTCTGCCCGGTCGGATCGGCCAGCGGCACCGGGAAAAACAATTCTCCCGACGGCGTGGGCCCGCGATCCAGATCCAGGTTATAAAAGAGCTCGCCCCGCGCCCGCAGGTCGCCCTCCAGCTTGACCGCGGTCTCTGCGGCCGCCTCCACGTCCTGGCCCAGATCGGAAAAGCCGGTGGCGCGCGCGGCGGATGCCGCGAGCAGCGCGCACAGCGTTCCCAGACCGGCGCTTCTCACGGCTCGCCTCCGGAGAAGAAGCGGGCCAGGTCGCGGGTAGAGTCCGCCCCTGCCTCGATCATGGGAAAATGCCCGGCGCGCGGATAGATCCGCAGGCGGGCGTCGGGCAGCAGGCGCAGCAAGCGTTCGCCCACCGAAACCGGCGATACCGCGTCCTCGCGGCCCCAGAGCAGCAGCACCGGCTGGCGCACCTCGCGGTAGCGGTCCTCCATCTCCTCGAAGCGTTGCCCTCGCACCGCCTGCAGCGCCGCCGCCCGGGTGCCGGGCCGCGCCAGCGCGCGCTCCACTTCTTCGACCAGCGTCTCCGGCACCGCGTCGGGATCGAAGAAGGCCAGTTCGAGCTTCTCCGCCGGCCGCTCGTTGTAGAAGAGCGCGAACAGCGCCTCGCCCACTCCCGGAGCGCGCGACCAGTGAAAGAACGTGGGCAGCTGGTCCGAAAACACCCAGGCGTCGTACAGCGCCAGCCGGCGCACCCGCCGCGGCGCCTCGAGCGCCAGCGCCAGCGCCACCGAGCAACCCCAGGAATGGCCCGCCAGATCGAACTCGCCCACCCCGAGCCGATCGAGCAGCGACAGCACCAGGCGGGCCTGGGCGGCGGGGCTGTAGTCGCCTTCGGGCCGATCGCTCCAGCCGAAGCCCTTCAGATCCAGCGCGATCACCCGGTGGTCGCGCTCGAGTTCGGGGATGAGCCCGAGCCAGGTCTCGAGCGAAGAGGCGAATCCGTGCAGCAGCACCACCGCCGGACCGCTGCCGCCGTCCCGATAGCGCAGGCGCACCCCGTCGATCTCGGCGAACGTCGCCCCCGGCGGCTCGCCGGGCATCGGGCCGCGGTGAAACGAAAGGCAGCCCGCCACGAACGGCAAGAGCAGCAGGGCGCGCTTCACGGAGACAGCCTCCGCACTTCGCTGGCGCGGGTGAACTCCACCTCGGTCTCGTAGTCTCGGGAGTGGACGGCCGCGACGGAGCCGAAGCATTCGGTGACGAAGACGAAAGAGCGGCTGGTGGTGATGACCGTCCCCACCGTGCGGGTGAGGCTCACCCGGACCCGCAACACCGAGAAGGTTTCGTAGGGCGTGGCCAGCTCTCCGCTGGCGTCCACCTGGTTCTCGTATTTTTCATAGTAGGCGCTGTACACGCCGCTGGCCTGGCCGCTGATGACGGATTCCGAGGTCCAGGCCGAGCCCAGGCGGAGCGGGAAGGAGAGGACCCGGATGGGCTCGGAGTACTTGAGCAGCGTCCGGGTATAATCGTCCTGCGGCGAGGCCACGCCCAGCAGGAGCAAGGCGTCGCCGGTGGCCTCGAACACCCCCAACAGGTTGGAGTCGTCGCGAAGCTGGGCCGCGTAGGTGGCACCGGGGAACTCGGGGGCGAACCACAGACCGGTGAGCGGGCGCAGCTCGACCAGCACCGAGTGATCGCCGGCGAGCGGCGCGGCAAGGTCCCAGCGACGCGAGCCGTCGGGGCGGGACTCGCCCGCGGTGTTCACCAGCGCGTCGGCGGCGATGAGGAAGGTGGCATGCATGCCGGCGCGGATGGGCACTTCCGAGCGGAGAATCTCGCCGTTGTTCTCCGGAGTGCAAGTGACCATGCCATCGCCCGCGTCCGCGCCGCCGTCGGCGACATCGTCGGGCCCCGGATCGACGCCCCCGTCCACCGCCCCGTCGGCCGAGTCGCCGCCGTCCGTTCCTCCGTCGCCGCCGTCCGCAAAGCCGGCGTCGCCGTCCGCCGAAGCGCCGTCGTGCGGCGGCTGGCAATGGCCGTTCGACAGACACACGCCGGACACGCAGTCGGCGCCGACGCGGCACTCCGGGCTCGCGCCCGAGCAGGCCCAGCCGGCCGATGCCGCCCACAGGCCCAAAAGGAGCAGCGCCGGCGCGGCGCCGGCCGATCGCGCGAGGCGGAGCATCAGGCGCATCGGGTCTTCTCCCGCAGCCAGGCCAGCACCCGCGGCCAGTGCCGCTCGATGGCCAGCCGGCCCATGAAGGTGCCCACGTGACCGGCCGGAATCTCTTCTTGCCACACCTCCCGCGAGCGCGCCACCCGAGCCAGAGCCCACACCTGCGGCGGCGGGGTGATGTGATCGCGGCTGCCGGCGAGAAGCGCCAGGGGACATTCGATCCGGGACAGGTCGACCTTGCGCCCGAGCGCCTCGAAGCGCCCCTGGATCAGGCGGTTTTCTTTGAACAGCTCCTTCACCGCCCGCAGGTACAGCTGCCCGGGAAGGTCCTTGGGCGTGCGGTACCAGTCCTCCATCCGCTGGAAGCGCGCCATCCATTCCGCATCGTCGATGTGGTTGTACACGGTGAGCGCCTTGAGGGCGTAGCGTTCCAGCGGCAGCAGGTTGTCGAAACCCAACGAGATGAACTCGCCGCGCATCACCCCGCCGCCCATGAGCACCAGCGCCTGGTAGGCCCACATGGGCATAACGGCGGAGACGGCGCGGATGAAGCCCGCCCCGGCGAAGAAATCGATGGGCGCGGCCACCAGGGTCAGGCTGCGGCACAGCGCGGGCTCGAGGGCGCACAGCATGGCCGACTCCCAACCGCCCTGGCACAGGCCGATGAGATGGACCGGCGCTCCCAGCGCGCGGATCGCCTCACGGATCTCGATCAGAGAGTCGTCGATGTCGCGCGCGGCGCTGGCCGGGGTGGCGGACTTCCATTCCAGCGCGGCGACCCGGGCGAATCCGTGCTGCCGCACCGCTTCGACCAGGCTCTGGCCCGGGGCGAAGTCGGCGATGGCGCTGTGGTTGACCTCCGGAGGCACGATCAGCGCGGCCTCGCCGCCAGCGCCAGGCTGGGAGAAATCGCGCAGCCGCGCGGTGTCGTTCTCGCGCACGACCCGGTTGGGGGTGGTCCAGGCGGGCGCGGGGCGCGATCGCAAGACCGTCTCCTGCCAGAACCGCTGCTGCCGCTCGTGCCAGGCGACAAACGGGCTCCCGGCCGTCTTGGCGAATTCGGACATCATGGCTTCCTCCGCCCGCGCGCCGGCGCTGGATTTTCCAGACGATGCAGTCGCCGCTCCAGCCGCTCGATGCGCGCCTCCAAGAGTTCCAGCGCCCGCACCAAAGCATCGAGGCCTTCCGCGGAACCGGCGGGTCGCTGCGGCTCCTGCCGCCGCAGCCGTTGGGAGAGCTCGGCCAGGCGCGAGGCATCGGAGAACCAGGCCGCCAGGCTCTGCTCGACGAGCAGGCGCAAGCCCCGCAGCAGCGGGTCCGCCGGGCCCCAGGGCAACGCGGGAAAATCTTTTTGCGATTGCGAAGTCTTCATGGTAAGCACAGTGTAGTAGGCAGCGCCGCCCCTGTCAAGCGGTTTTTGTTGCTTCGCACAAATATTGATGCGCTGCACCAATCCGGAGGACCACATGCTGTCCGGGCTTTCCCCGCCGATCCGCATCCGCAAGTACGGCAATCGCCGCCTGTACGACACCTCGCGCAGCCGCTACATCACCCTGGAGGAGCTGGCCGCCATGGTGCGCGCCGGAAACTCGGTCCAGGTCAGCGACGCCAAGACCGGCCGCGATCTCACCCGCGCGGTGCTCACCCAGGCCGTCCTGGAGGAGCAGGAGCGCCTCGATATGCTGCCCGTGGAGCTTCTCGAGGCCATCATCCGGGTCCAGGGCACGTTCCAGCAGGCGCCGTTCTTCGAGCTTCTTCGCGCCGCGGCGGGTCAATTCAACCAGGCCGGAAGGCAGATGGCCGGCTGGTTCGGCGCTGCTGGCGGCGACGGCTCGGCCGCCGCGCCCGAGCCCGAGGCGCCCAGGGGCCGCAAGCGAAAGCGCCGCGCCCGCCCGCAAGACTCGGCGAACGCCGGCGCGCAGGAGCGGCTGCGAGAGCTCCTCCGCAGACTCGGCGGCTGAACGCCCACGCGGAGCCAGTCGCGAAGCGTTTGAAATCCCTTGACGGCAGGGGTCAGGCGAAGGCTACCAGTGGGCGCGAGGCCGCTGGCTCCGTAAGGCCCCGGCCTCGCGCGCTTGAGGTTCATTGGCGCGAACGCGCTGTGGTTAGTTTGGGCGCGAGGGATATTTTGATGACGCGCGGGTCAGCGGGCCGGCCGGCTTTTTCGTTTTCGCGAGCGAGGCGAGGCGTTGCCGGTCGTAGATTTCTTCGCGCCAGCGCGGCGGGACGCAGGTCGGCGTGCGCGTCGGCGGGCCGGGGCGGGTCGGGACGGCCGCTTCGACTCGAGCAAAAAGTCGCTCATCTGCTGCCAGATGGGCCGCGCCCGGGGATCGATCATGATGCCCACATGAGCGCCTTCGATGAGCGTGGTATGCTTGTCGCGGCTCCCCACAAGCTCATTGAGCACCAGGGCGCTGTCGGGCGGCACAATCCAGTCCCGGCTGGCGGCCAAGGTGTAGATCGGGCACGTGACGGCGGACAGCGCGGCGGGGCGGCCGTGGATCTGCGTCTGACCGCGAACGAAACGCTCGTCCTGGAGCACCTCGCGGACAAACTTGCGAAAGACCTCGCCGCTCACGTCCACGTTCTCGTTGGCCCAGCGATCGACGGGATAGAACAGCTTCATCACCTCGTCGTTTCCGAGATTCTCGAAGAACATCTTCCACTTCATCACCTCATAGTAGGGTTTGAGGGCGATGAAGGTATAGCGGATGAGCTTGGCCGGCATCAGGCCGTAGCGATCCACGATCTCGTCGACGGGGAAGACGTGCCGATCGGTCCACAGCGCCACCACGCCGCCCCGCGCCGCGGTGATGGGCGCAGTGAGGATGACCAGCCGCTCCACATCCTCGGGAAAGAGCGCCGCGTAGAGCAGGGCAAAGTTGCCACCGATGCAATGCCCGAAGATGGGCACGCGACGCGCGCCGGTGAGACGCCGGATGGCCTGCAGGCAACCGCGCATTCCGGGGTCGATGAAGGAGTCCAGAGTCGTATCGCGGTCGAACGGTTCGGCCCGACCCCACTCGATGAGAAACACGTCCATCCCCTGGGAGAGCAAGTGCTCGATGAAGCTGTATCCCGGCACCAGGTCGAGGATGGTCGAGCGATTGATGACGGAGTAGCTCAACAGCACCGGCTTGCCTCCCTGCGGCCGGCCGTCGGGATGGCGGTAGCGGTAGAGCTCGATTCGCCCTTCGCGGTGCACGCACTCGCGCGGGGTCTGGCCCAGCGGGGTCTTTTCGGGGTCGGCATAGTACTCCCAGCCGAAGCGCGCCTTGACCCGCATGGCCTCCTGGAACCGCTCCCAGACCTTCTTGGCCTTGTCGTCCGCATCGCCGGCCAGATTCTTGGCCCAGGCCTCGATCACCTCGGACGGGTTGATGCGGAAGGCATCGTCCTTGAGGCTGGCGATGTCGCCGGCGATCTCCCGCACCATGCTCTCGATCAGGCGCGAGATCCGGGCCGGATCCGCCTGGGCGGCGCGAGAGAAGAGCTGGGCCGGGAGATCCCCGAGTCGGCGCAGTTCCTCCTCGAAGCGGGCCCGGGCCAGGCGCCGCAGCGTCTCCGCGCCGGCGCCATCGAGATCGGCCATCCGCCGCTGCGCCTCGGCCGCGAGGTCCGACAGCGCGCGCTGCTGCCATTCGAGCAGCTTGCGGCCCGCCTGACCGAGACGATCGAGCAGCTGCGCCGCCGCGCCCGGCTCGGCAGCGCGCCGGGAGAGGTCGTCGGCGGCCTTTCGCAGCGCGCCGATCAGATCGTTCAGCGACTGGCCCGACTCCTGCCACAGTCGGGCGAACTTTTCGAATCCATCCGGGGGCGCGTCCATCTCTCTCTCCTCGCGGCCGGCTAGGCGCCGCGCAACGCTTGTTCGCGCAGGGCCGCCTTGTGGATCTTGCCGGAACTGCCCTTGGGCAATTCCGCCAGCACAGTGACGGCGCGCGGGATCTTGAAGCGGGCCAGCTTGCTCCGGCAGTGTTCCAGGATGACGGCCTCGTCCGGGCCGGGCTGGCGCAGCGCCACGAAGGCGTGCCCCACCTCGCCCCACTTGGGATCGGGAACCCCGACCACCGCCGCCTCGATCACCTCCGGGATCTCGTAGAGCACGCGCTCGACCTCCGCCGGGTAGACGTTCTCGCCGCCGCTCTTGTACATCTCCTTCAGGCGCCCGACGACGAAATGATAGCCCTCCTCGTCCTGGCGGAACAGATCCCCGGTGGCAAACCATCCGTCCGCGGTGAAGGCGGCCCGGGTGGCCTCGGGATTGTTGAAGTAGCCGGCGCAGACCGTGGGCCCGCGCAGTTGCAGCTCCCCGACCTCGCCCCGCTCGACCACTCGGTCGGCCAGCGCGAGCCGCGTCTCGAGGTGCAACACCGGGAACCCCACCGAGCCGGCCTTGCGCACCGCGTCCCGTTCGTGCAGGACGAAGCAGTTCGGCCCCACCTCGGTGAGGCCGTAGCCTTGCTTGAATACGATGCCGAATTTCTGGTAGGCCTCGATGAGCGGCACCGGACAGGCCTGGCCGCCGCTGATGAAGAAGCGCACCGACGTCAGATCGGCGCGGGCCAGCTCGCCGGAATCGAGCATCATCTGAAACATGGTGGGCACGGCGAAGAGCACCGATAGCCGGTACCGGGCCACCGCGCGGACGGCCTGCGCGGGATCGAACTTTCTCGCCAACACTACCGTCCCGCCCCGGTGCAGCAGCGGCAGGGTGAGCACGTTCCAGCCGCCGGTGTGGAAGAACGGCGTATGGGTCAGGGTGGAATCGTCCTGGCGCAGGTCCCAGCCGATGCCGGTGTTGATCGAGTTCCAGGTGATGGTGCCATGGGTGAGGACGGCGCCCTTGGGCCGGCCGGTGGTGCCGCTGGTGTAGAGGAGCATCAGCGGCGTCTTCTCCTCGGCGTCGAAGAGATCCGCGTCCTCGGCGCCGGATGCCATGCGGGCGCCGAAGCCCTCGGGGCCGGCGTCGTCGAGGTCCAGCGTGGCGCCCCGCCACTGACGCGCCTCCACGCGGACCACCCGTTCGCGCGCGTCCTCGCCCAGGCACAGCAGCGTGGGCGTGCAATCGGAGAGCACAAAGGACACCTCGTCGGCGGCCAGCCGCCAGTTGATCGGCACCAGCACCGCGCCCAGCCGGGCCGCGGCGAAGAAGAGCACGACGTGCTCGTAGCGGTTGAGCCCCAGCAGCGCCACGCGGTCGCCGGGGCGCACGCCGAAGTCGCGTCGCAACAACGCCGCCGCCCGCCGGGACTGTCTCGCCAGCTCCGCGTAGGAGATGTGCCGCCCGTTGCCCAGGTCGAGCAGCGCCGTCTTCTGACCGAGCAGCGGCTCCCATCGCTGAAGCCAACCCGCGCAATTGATCGCCATGGATTCCTCCTTTTTGCTCGCGGCGGATTATGCGGTCGCACAATATATATGTCAAGACAAATATCGCAAATGCAAAATGCGGGCGCGGCTTCCGCAAAGAATTACAACGTCAAATCAGCATATTAAAAATACTCGCCACCGCCGCTTGACAAGATATGGTGCGATGCACAATATTATCGCGCCGCCGGGATGGGCCCGGCGCCGAACAGGAGAACATGCCATGTCGAACACGACCCCCAATCAGACCCGCACCCCCTACAGCGAAGCCGCCGCCGCGTTCCAGCAGATGGTCAACGCCCAGCTCGAACGCATCGCCGAGCTGCACCGCGAGATGGAGCGCCACGAGAAGCAGGGCCTGGAGCAGGCCCAGGCGGCCATCGACGAGATCTCGCGGGCCATGAAGGATGCCATGGCCCAGTCGGCCCGCATCAGCGCCGAGTGGCGCTCCCTGGCCATGCAGAGCGCCGAGAAGGCCCAGGAGATGATCCGCCGCTTCGCCAGCGCCTGAGACTCCGTCAGCGATCCGCCGCGGCGCCCAGTCGCCGACCCGCCTGGCAGGCCGCGTCCCGGGGCAGGTCCAGGTGGGTGACCAGGCGAATGATGGTGTCGGAGAGCGCCAGCGCCAGCAACCCGGCCTGCTCGAAACGGCGCAGCGTCTCCGCAGTGGTGGTGGCCGAATCGGTGTGCACCAGCAGGATGTTGGTCTCGGGCTCCTGCACGCGGTGGCGGCCGTCCAGAACGCGCCCAAGCTCCTGCGCCAGCTCGGCGGCAACGGCGTGGTCCTGGCTGAGGCGCTCGAGGTGGTGGTCGAGTGCGTAGAGGCCGCAGGCCGCCAGCACGCCGGCCTGGCGCATCCCGCCGCCCAGCATCTTGCGCAGCCGGCGGGCCGCGGCGATGAAATCGCGCTCTCCCACGATGAGCGAGCCCACCGGACATCCCAACCCCTTGGACAGGCAACACATCAACGAATCCGTCTCGGCCGCGTAGGCCGAAAGCGGCGTGCCCGAGGCGACGGAGGCGTTCCAGATGCGCGCGCCATCGAGGTGCACGGCCAGTCCGCGCTCGCGGGCGATGCGGCGAAGCTGCTGCATCCGCGCCAGCGGCACCACCCGCCCGCCGGCCAGGTTGGCGGTGTTCTCGATCACCAGAAGTCGCGTGCGCGGCTCGTGGATGTCGTCCGGCCGGATGGCGGACTGGACCTGGGCCGGGCCCAGCATCCCCTCGGGGTTGTCCAGCGGCGTGAGCTGGATGCCGAACAAGGCCGCAGCCCCGGCGGCCTCGTGCACGAAGGAATGGGTGCGCCGCTCGAGCAGCGCCTCCTCGCCGCGGCGGCAGTGGACCGCGATGGCGATGAGGTTGGCCATGGTGCCGGAGGGGACGAACAGGGCCTTTTCGCGTCCGAACAGCTCGGCCACCCGGTCCTCCAGGCGGTTGACGGTGGGGTCCTCTTCGAACACGTCGTCCCCGACCTCGGCCTCGGCCATCGCCCGGCGCATGGCGGCACACGGTCGGGTCACGGTGTCGGAACGAAAGTCCAGGATGGGAAGCGTCGGGCTCATGGAGACTCCGTGTTCGCCGGCAGCGGCTCGGAGAGCCCCTCGGCGGAGAGCTCGGCCAGCCATTGCTCGCGGCAGGCGCAGTCGAGTTCGAGCAGGCCGGTCAGGCGCTGCGTGGCGTTGAATTCGACCAGGGCCGCCCGCACCCGCGCCGAGCAGCGTTCGCAGTTGCGCGGGCGATGGGATGCCCCCAGGCCCTCGTCGCTGAGACCCACCTGGATTCGGCCGAGGGCATGGCTCTGCACCACCACCGCCAGCACCGACCACAGCCAGGGCGGCCGGTAGCGCCCCTCTTCGCTGGCGCGCGAGAGCGGCGTGCCCGGCACCACGAAGCACGGCTCCAGCGCCACGCGCGCCGGCAGGCCGAGCCGGCCGGACAGCGCGAACACCTTGCGGATGGTCTCGGCGGCATCGAGCAGCGCCTCGCCCTCGCGGGTGTCGATGGGCTTTTGCAGCACATAGGCCACCAGCGAAAGACGGGCCTCGGCCACCCGCTGCGCCGCGCGCTCGAAGTCCTCGAAGGAAAATCCCTTGCGGATGCGGCGGAGCAGCGCAGGGCTGGCGCTCTCCAGACCGATGGCGATCTCCAGCGATTTTCCGTCACAGGCGGCCCGTGCCGCCTCCAACCTCTCGGCGCTCGCGTATTCCGGCCGGGTCTCGACCAGCACCGAGCGCACCGCCCGGTGAGCCGCGCCGAGACGCAGAAGCTCCGCCTGGGCCTCTTCCGGGATCTCGTCCGGGTTGAAGAACGACCCCGAGCAGAAGATGTCGAGCTCCACCGGAGCCGGCTCGCCGTCCGGGATGCGCCGCAGAGCCTCGCGCATCTGACAAACGAGATCCTCCGCGCTCACCGGCCGCGAGGTTCCAAGGGCCGCGGCGAACCCGCAATTGGTGCATCCTCCCGACCGGCGCGCCCAGGCGCACCCGGGCGCCGCCAGCACCACCATCAGGCGGTGCCCCGGCCGGCCGGCCACCGAGGCCGGGATCCACTCCACCTGGGCGGGCCGCCGGCTCATCGCGCCCTCGGATTCGGCACCAGAAACGGCCCCAGCGCCAGCGCGTCCATGGAAGACCGCAGTAAGGTGTCGAGCGCCTGGTCCGGCGTGGTGACGATGGGCTCGCCGATGTTGAAGGAGGTATTGAGCAGCATGGGGATGCCGGTGCGCCGCTCGAAGGCGGCGATGACCTCGGCGTAGAGCGGATCGACCTCGGGCAGCACCTCGTGGATGCGGGCCGTGGCCTTGCCGCTGCTGCCGTTTTCCTGAATCACCGCCGGAATCACCTGGGCCAGGCGGCGGTTGGCGAGCGGCAGCGCCGCCAGCATGAAACGCCGGGCCAGCAAATCGGCCGGCTGCTCGAAAAAGCGGGACACGCCGGAGGGGAGCACGCTGGGCGCGAACGGCCGGAAGCTCTCGCGCATCTTGACCCGCAGGTTGATGCGGTTGCGGCTGTCGAAGCGCGTGGGATCGGCCAGGATGGTGCGGTGGCCCAGGGCCCGCGGCCCCACTTCCTGCCGTCCCTGGAACCAGGCCACGATCTCCCCCTGCTCCACCCGAGCGGCGACGGCCTCGGCAATCGAGTCCGGCCGCTCTCCGGCGAGCCCGCGCCGGCGGAGGACCTCCTCGATCTCGGCGTCGGTGAAAAACGGGCCGAAGAAAGCGTGCTCCATCCTCGGCCGCGCCGTACCGCCGGCCTCGCGGTCGGCCAACACGGCGGCGCCGAGCGCGGTGCCGGCGTCGTTGGCCATCGGCTGCACCCAGATGCGGCGAAACGGCGTGCGCGAGGCGATCTCGTAGGTGGCCACGCAGTTCAGCGCCACGCCCCCGGCGAGACAGAGATCCGTGATGGGATTCGCCCGGCCGGCGTTGAGCCTCTGGTAGAGCCGCCGGCACAGATGGACCAGAACCTCCTGGGTCTGCGCCTGGAGCGCGGCGGCGATCGAGGCCTCCTCGTACCGATCCACCACCGTCTTTCGCCGCGGCCCGAAGAGCCGCTCGAGCCCGGAAAAATCGTCGGTGCGGAAGCGAAAGGCCTCGTTGTCCACGAAGAACCCGTCTCCGTCGGGCCGAAACACGCTGCGCATGGCCTCCAGGTGATCCCGGCCGGTGAGCTCGCCCACCGGGTCGGTGATGCAGGCGTAGCCCATGACCTTGCCGGGGCCGCTGTAGACGTCGAAACCCAGAAACTCCGACATCCGCTCCCACACGAAGCCGATGGAATGGGGATACTCCACCGCGCCCAGCGGCCGCAGGTCATCCCCCTCCGCCGCTCCCGACCAGGTGGAGGCGATCTCGCCGATGCCGTCGACGACCAGGACGGCGGCCTGCTCGAACGGCGAGGGGTAGAACGCCGAGGCGGCATGGCACAGATGATGCGACAGGAACCGGAACCGGGCGCGCGGGGCCCGCTGGCTCAGGATCTCGCGCACGCGCAGGTTGTGGCGATAGAAAACCTCCTCGCCCTCCGGCGTCCCCCAGCTGCCGGGATGCACCCGGCCGCGATCCGGCAGATCGGAGTTGCGCCGCAACCGCTCCTCGGGGTCCAGCGAGCAGGCGATGGCGGCGAGATCATCCCAGCCGATGCCGGCGCTCGAAAGGCACCATTCCATGGCCCGCTCGGGAAGCTCATCCGGGTTGTCGATGCGGGAGCGCTTTCCGTGGCGAAAGCGGTTGAAGCGCTCCTCCTCGACCATGGCCGCGATCTCGCCGTCGCGCAGCAGGCAGGCGGCGGGTTCGTGGTAGGCGGTATTGATGCCCAGCACCCAGCGGCTCATGCCGACCTCCTCGCTCGAAGCCCGTGACGGGCAGATATACCACCGGCCGGGCGGACGCACAAACCCCGGCCGGCCCGGCCATTCCGAACGCTCCCGCACCCATCGTTCGCCCCGTTCGCAAGCCGGGTTGCCAGCTCGACAGGCGCCATGATACGCTGGCCTGCATCGCCGGGCGCCGTGGAGGGAGGAGCGGGAGAAGGACGGAAGCGCCGGCAGGGGGCCGCGATGGCGCAGGAGAAAGAGCGGGCACGGTCCATTCGCTGGGAGCGGGTGTTCGAGGCGCTGGACTATCCAGCCATGCTGCTCGATGAGGATCACACCATCATCGCCGCCAACCCGGCAACGCGGCGGCTGCTCAACGACTCCGACCCGAGCCCGGAAGGGAAAAAGTGCTATCACCTGTTTCACGCGCCCGACAGCCGGGGCCCGCCCGCGGGCTGTCCCCATCGCCGCCTGCTGGAGTCGGGCAGCACCCAGACGGTGGTCATGGAGATGGAGACGGTGCGGGGGATCTTCCTCGTCTCCTCGACCCCCATCGAGGACGGTGGAGGCGGAAGGCGGATCTACCTCCACCTGGCCACCGACATCTCGCAGCTCAAGAAAGAGGAAGCCGAGCGGCGCCGGCTGGAGCAGCAGTTGTTTCACACCGAAAAGATGGACGCCATCGGGCGCATGGCCTCGGGCATCGCCCACGACTTCAACAACCTGCTGTCGGCCATCTTGGGGTTCGTCGACCTGGCCAGCCTGGAGCTGCCCCCGGGGCACAGGGCCCGTTCCAGCCTGGACGAGGTGCGCTCCGCCGGCCGGCGCGCCGCGGAGCTCACCCGCCAGCTCCTCGCCCTGGGAAGGCGCGACGCCGGGGAGACGGAGGTGCTCGATCTCGGCCAGGAGGTGGCGCGCAGCGAGGCGTTGCTGCGCCGGGTGATTACGGAACCGGTGGCCATCGACCTGGCCGTGCCCCGGGATCCGGTGCCCATCCGCGGCAACGCCACCCAGCTCCAGCAGGTGCTGCTCAACCTGGCGCTCAACGCCCGCGACGCCATGCCCAAGGGAGGTCGGCTCGCCATCCGGGTCGGCGAGGTCGAGCTCCACCAGGCCGAGGAGGCTTTCTATCTGCGCCTCGCGCCGGGCCCATACGCGGCGCTCGAAGTCGGCGACAACGGCAAGGGCATGGACGAGCAGATCCGCGCGCACCTGTTCGAGCCGTTCTTCACCACCAAGCCCCGCAACCGCGGCACCGGCCTCGGGCTGGCCACGGTGCACAACATCGTCAAGCACCACGGCGGCGGCATCCAGGTGGACAGCGCGCCCGGCCGGGGCACGAGCATCAAGATCCTGTTCCCGCGCTGTTTCGAAACCCCCGCCCGGCCGGCGGTGCTGGTCGAACGCGAGCGGGCGGGGTTTTCGCCCCAGGTGGTGCTGGTGGTGGAGGACGACGACAGCGTGCGGCGCCTGGCGTGCCACATGCTGCGCGCCAACGGGTTCTCCCCCGTCGAGGCACGCACGGCTGGCGAGGCGATCGCTTGCGCCGGGGCGTCGCAGGAGCCCATCCACCTATTGCTGGCCGATGTCATCCTGCCCGACCGCGACGGAATGACGCTGGCCGAGGAGCTCAAGACCCGCTTTCCGGCCCTGCGCGTGCTGCTCATGTCGGGCTACACCGACGACGTGATGGCCCGCCACGGCATCGATCGCCGCGGCATCGCCTTCTTGCGCAAGCCGTTTTCGGTCACCGATCTTCTCGAGGCGGTGCAGCGGGCATCCGGTAGCTCCTGAACCCGCCGTTGGCAACGGCCCGGGCCGAAATCAGTCGCGGGTGCGGTACCAGAAGGTGATGGTGAGGCAGTGGAATTCCTCGTCCGAGGACTGGGTGATCGACACGTTGCGGATCTCCTTGGGCGGAGCGCTGCCGAGCCATTCGTTGATGCGATCCCCCAGCGCCACGCGCTCCTTCGCCTTGCTGGCGGAGAATACCTTGATCCCTTCCATGCTCCCTCCGGGCTCTCGCGCGAGTGGCCCCGATGGTGGCACAGGCGTTTTGCGCTGTCAATCGCAAGGTTTTTTTTGACATCGAAAGCGCCATCGGATACCTAGCTAGCCCGAGGGGGCGAAATGTCGCCGCGCGCCGGCGCGGGAGGTGGCACATGGCAGCGGCCCGCCGCCTGGAACCTCATCCAGACACGCCGTTCCGATACGGTCCGAGGGTCGATTTCACCTTCGAGGGAAAACCGCTCTGGGGTTTCGCGGGCGAACCGCTGGCCCTGGCGCTTCTCGCCGGCGGCGTGAAGGTGTTCGGGCGCAGCGCCAAATACCATCGCCCGCGCTCGCCCATGTGCCTGCACGCCCATTGCTCGAGCTGCCTGATGCGGGTCAACGGGCGGCCCAACGTGCGCACGTGCGATACGCCGTGCAGCGCCGGCCAGTCCGTCGAACGCCAGACCGGCTGGCCCGGCGCCGGCTTCGATCTGCTGCGCTCCATCGACGTGGTGTATCCGGAGGAACTGCGGCACCACGAGCTGTTCACTTCGAGCGCGGCGCTGTCGCGCCTGGCCTCTCCGTTCGTCCGCAAGATGTCGGGCGCCGGAGAGCTCCCCTCCGGGCCGCCGCCGATGGCGCTGCCCGCGGAGCACACCCGCGCGCGGGTGGTGGTGATCGGGGCCGGCGCGGCGGGGCTTTCGGCCGCGCGCCGCCTGGCCCGGGCCGGCGAAAAAGCCATCGTGTTCGAGGCCGAGGCGCTGCCGGGCGGCCGGCTCCTGGACGGCGCGACCTGGATCGAGGACGACGGCGGCGGCGCTGGCTGGCAAAAATGGAAATCCCTCGCCGACCCGGCGGGGCTCTCCGGCATCGAGCTGTGCTGCCGGATGCCGGTCGTGGCCCTGTATCCGGGCCGTCCGCCGACCGTGGTGGCGGCCGGCGAGGAGCGGGTGCGCGTCGTCCAGCCGCAGCGAATCATCTTGTGCAACGGCGCCTACGATCTGCTGCCGCTCTTCGTGGGCAACGATGTTCCCGGCGTCATGACCGTGCGGGCGCTGGACCGGATGGCGCTGGGCCACGGCGTGGTGCCGGCCGAGCCGGTGGTGCTGTGCGGCGACTCGGACGAGGTGCTGCGGCTGGGAGCGTTGCTTGCGGAACGCGGCGTCGAGCTGGCCGGAGTGGTCACGCGGCGGCGCGAGGGGCCGCAGCTGGAAGCGTTGCAAGAAAAGAAGATTCCCATCGTCTTCGATCGCGAGCCGGCGCGGGCGCGCGGCGGGCGCTGGCTCCACGAGCTGGAGCTGGCCTCCCACCGCAAGGCCGAGCCGGATCGCCTGCTCGACTGCGGCCTGTGCGCGGCGGAGAGCCCGCCCGCCCCCGCCTACGAGCTGGGGCACCACGCCGGGTGCCGGGTGTTCTTCAGCTCCAGCGGCGGATACCGCATCGCCGCCGACAGTTCGGGGCGCACCTCGCGCGACGACATCTTCGCCGCCGGGCACTGCGCCGGGGCCGCGGACACCGCCGCCGCCATGGCCGCGGGCGAGCAGGCCGCCGGCGCCTGCCTCGAATCCCTGGCGCAGGCTGGCTGAAGGAGGGAGGTCGCATGCCCAAGACCATCGTCTGCCGCTGCGAGGACGTGACCGAGGAGGATCTCAAGCGCGCCTTCGAAAGCGGGTTTCGCGATCTGGAGTCGCTGCGGCGCTTCACCGGCTTTGGCACCGGATTCTGCCAGGGCAAGTCCTGCCTGTGCCACGCGGCGCGGTTCTTGGCCTCGGTCAAGGGCGGCGACGACATGGTGAGCGATCCGCCGCGCACCCGACCGCCGCTGCGGCCCACGCCGTTTTCCGCCTTCGCCGGCGCAGCGCCGGAGGCGGAGAGCGCCCGCGAGGAGAAACCATGAGGGACCGGGCGGATCTGGTCATCGTGGGCGGCGGGGTGATCGGGCTGTCGCTCGCCTACCACCTGGCCCGCATGGGCTTTTCGGACGTGGTGGTGCTGGAGCAGGGCTACCTGTGCTTCGGCGCCTCCGGGCGCAACGGCGGCGGCGTGCGCCAGCAGTGGTCCACCGAGGAAAACATCCTGCTGATGAAGGACGCGGTCCGCCGCTACCGCCGCCTGTCCCAGGAATGCGGCTACAACATCTGGTTCCGCCAGGGAGGATACCTGTTTCTGGCGCGCGACGACGCCTCCGCCGCCGCGCTCGAGCAGAACACCCGGCTGCAAAACCGCCTCGGCGTGCCCACGCGTCTGATCTCGCCCGCCGATGCCCGGCGCATCGTCCCCGCGCTCAACGTCGAGGGCGTGCGGGTCTGCGCCTACAACAAGAGCGACGGCGTGCTGTTCCCGTTCCCGGTGGTGTGGGGGATGGCCCGCATCGCCTCCGATCTGGGCGTGGAAATCAACACCTTCACCCGGGTGACCGCCATCGACGTCCGCGGCCGGCGGATCGTCAAGGTGGTGACCGACCGCGGCGCCATCGCCACCCAGCGGGTGGTCAACGCCGCCGGCGCCTGGTCGCCGCAGGTGGCCCGTCTGGCCGGAGTCGAGCTGCCCAACAAGCCCTACCGCCACGAGATATTGGTGTCCGAGCCGATCAAGCCCTTCCTGGATCCGCTGGTCTCGGATCTCTCCAACGGCACGTACTTCAGCCAGACCATGCGCGGCGAGATCTGCGGCGGGCTTTCGGATCCGGCCGAGCCGTCCTCGATGGAAAGCGGCTCCTCCTTGCGCTTCCTCTCACGCATGAGCCGGTCGCTCATGCGGCTCATCCCGCAGGCGGGCGCGCTCAAGGTGCTGCGGCAGTGGGCCGGCTATTACGACGAGACGCCGGATGGACAGCCCATCCTGGGCCGGGTGGACGCGGTGGACGGTTTCATCCAGCTCAACGGATTCGGCGGACACGGCTTCATGATGGCGCCGGCCATCGGCCAGCTCGCCGCCGAGTGGATCCTGCGAAAGCGCGAGCACCCCATCTTCTCGACCTGCGATCTGGGCCGCTTCGCGCGGGGAGAGCAGCGGCGGGAGACGTTCAGCATCGGTTGAAGCGGCCGGCATTTCCAGCCCCGACACACGGACGTGCCCGGGCTGCCCGCGCAGCAGGCGACGACGCTGCGCCACCCCCAAGGACGCCATGGACGGCGACGGACATCATTCGCGAGAGCCGGAACGGAGCGAAGCCGCTTTCGGCCGCAATCCGGAGCGGGCGGACGCCGACCGGCAGGTGGAGGTGACGTATCGGCGCCATGGCGCGGCCATCTTTCGCTACCTCTGCCATGTGCTGGGCAGCCAGGATGAAGCCTGGGACGTGCTCCAAGAGGTCTTTTTGTCCCTTCTGCGGCATCTGCGCCGAGGTGGAAAGTGCGAGCACGCGCGGCCCTTTTTGATGAAGAGCGCCACTCGCATGGCCGTGCGCCATGAACGGCGTTGGTTGTTCAGGCGAAGGCCGCTGCAATGTCTTCCCGCCGGGTTGTTCTCTTGTCCGGGTTTCCCAGTCGACCTCGTCGAAGCCGTCCGCCAAGTATACGAAGTTTCCGACGCCAAGGACCGGGCCATCTTGACGGCGCGCCTGTGCGAGGAACTGACCAACGCCGAAATCTCCAGTTGCCTGGGCTTTTCGTTGACCATGATCCAAAGAAGAATGCGTCGCATTATCAATCGCTTGGAGAAACGCGGGGTCTTTCTTGAAAAAAAATGACCGGTTCTTGCGGGTTGGATGCCTCTATAACATGCGAGGAGACCTGCGCCCATGAATCAAGACTTCCTGGAACGCGATCCCGGCACCTGCCCGCGCCGGATCGATCTCGAGGATGCCCTGTCGGAGGAAGTCGAAGGCGAGCAACGAATGCGCATCCTCCGCCATGTCGAGGCTTGCCCCACGTGCAATCGGCTTTGGCAGAATCTGGAGTCCGAACGACGCGAGTTTCTCGCCCGGCACCCTTTCGCCAAGCTCGAGGAGGGGATGGAGCGACTTACGCAAAAGAGCGAGCGGCGGCGCATGGTCCTTCTCAGGCTCATCCCGGCCGGGGCGGCAGCCTTCGCCATCATCCTGGGCGCCTGGCTCGCATTTCCGGGTTCGCCGGGCGTCCGGACCAAGGGTTCCGTGGCTCTCTCCATCTATTTGATGCGCGGAAATGACATCCGACCCGCGCAAGCGGACGAGGTGTTCGCGCCCCGGGACCGCATTCAGTTCCTGGTCTCCTCGGGGAATCACCGCTACCTGCTGCTCGTCAGCGTGGACGAATCCGGCCGGGTGTTCAACTACACGCCCGGCACGGCCAGTTTCAGCGTCCCCATCACCCCGGGAGAGCGCCGGCCGCTCCCCGAAAGCGTCGAACTCGATGAGAGCCGCGAGGATGAAAGGATCTTCGCCCTGTTCTCCAACGAGCCGCTCTCGTTTTCCGAGATCAAGATCCTGGTCGAGGGGGCGCTATCCGAATTGAAGCAGCACGGCAAGACGGTCAAGGACCTCGAAAAACTCTCTGGGCCGTGGCCCCAGGCGAGCGTGCTGCTCCGAAAACACTAGCGCTCTGGGTTGTTGCAAGAGCGCAATCTTCCCCCACCGAGCGCACACGTTGGCTTTGTCTGCAGGCTTCATTCTTAGGATGCCGTCTGGTATACTGCCCCTCGAAGCCAACCAGGAGAGGCCGGATGCCTCCAGCAAGGATGGCGGTTGTTCTTCTGATCGGGCTGGCGGCGTTTTTCCCGCGCGCCCGCGCGGGGGACATCCGTCTGGCGGTGCTGGCCGGAAACAATCGCGGCGGCGACGAACGTCCGACCCTGAGCTACGCCGCCTCCGACGCCCGCCGGCTCGGCGAGGTATTGGCCCGCCTGGGGGGATTCCCTCCCGGCGACGTGGTGGTCCTCGAAGATCGCTCTCGACGGGAATTTTTGGCGGCGGTGAGCGATGCGAACCGCCGGCTCCAGGCGGAGGGCGGCAGCGGCAAGAGCCTCTTGTTGGTGTACTTCTCGGGACACTCCGACGGAGAGCGCCTCTTTTTGGGCGACGAAGCGCTTTCCTTGGGCGAGCTCCGGGGACTCCTCAACGCGTCGCCGGCCACGGTGGTTGTCGCCATTCTGGACGCTTGCAACTCCGGCGCCTGGATCCGGGCCAAGGGCGGTTCGCCACGACCCCCGTTCTTGCAGCTCGACGACTTTTCCCGAACCCGGGGCCGGATCGTGCTCACCTCGGCGGCCCAGGGAGAATTGGCGCAGGAGTCCGACGACATCGGCGGCTCGTTTTTCACGCACTTTCTGCTGTCGGGCCTGCTGGGCGACGCCGACGAGGACGGCAACCACCGGGTATCGCTCCACGAGCTCTACGCCTACGTCTATCAGCAGACGGTTCACCGCACCGTGGACACGCTGGCCGGCACCCAGCACCCTTCCTTCTCGTACGAGCTCTCGGGCGAGGGCTCCCTGGTTTTGTCCGAGCTGGATTCAGGAAAGAGCGGCCTCGCGCTCGCCGCTGCCGAGACCGGCACCTTCCTGGTGTTCGATCGGCGGCGGAGCCGGGTGGTGGCGGAGATCCACAAGGAGCCGGGGGAGCGCCGCCTGGTGCCGCTCCCAGCCGGAGAATACCTGCTGAAAAAACGACTGGCGGCCGGGCTGTTGCAGGCCCGGGTGAGCGTCGAGGAGGGTCGATTTCGGGAGGTGGACGCATCCGCGATGGAGTTTGCGCCGTTCGAGGATCCCGCGGTCAAGGGGTGGGATCTGCTGCTCTCGGAGAAAAAAAGCCCGCTCGTGATCTTCGCCGCGGGGGGCGTGATGGCCTTCGGGGTCGCGCCGGCGGGCGGCGCCTGGTGGTTGCCGCTGGCGGGAGCCCGCCTGGCATTCCATGGCTGGCCGGCCCGCCGCTGGGGCATCGAGGCGGAGGTGCTGGCCGGGGGCGCGCCGCAGTCGCTCCCTCTCTTGGAGCGGCGGGCGAATTTCACCTTGATCGGCGCCGCCGCGTCGGGGGGGATCTTCCGGGAGTTTTCGCTGGGACCGCTGTCGGCCCGCGCCGGCGCATCGGGCGGCCTTTTGTACCTCGAGCGGCGTTTCGGATCCGCGGGGTACGGCGGAAGCGATCGGACGCTGGGAGCGGATCTTGCGGCCCAGGCCGGCGGACAGATCCGGCTGGGCCGGTTCCTGCTGGGTCTGCGGATCTCGGCGGGTGTGTACCTGTTCCCATTCGCCGACCACATGGTGGTACCGTTCACCTTCGGGGGCGTGGAGGCGGGCTGGGGGATTCTGGATTGAGCGGAGGGTTGCAAGACCGCCTCGTACTGGCGCAGGCGCTCTTGGCCCTGGCGGCGGGATGGGCGTCGAGCGGGTGCGTTTCGATGTCGGATGATCCTTTTTCCGAGGGCGCGGGCGAGATCGCGGGAAGGGTATGGGCCGCCGGGACACCCGCGGCGGGCGCGCGGGTACACCTCGCCGATCGGCCCGAGCTTCCGGTGGTGCGGGCGGACGACGAGGGGCGTTTCGTGATCCCGGCCGTCCCTGCGGGTTGGCGGGAGCTGATGGTCCGGGATTCGGATGCCCACCGAGCCTTTCGGGGCCCGGTGCTGGTCGCGCGCGACAGGCGCTCGGATCTCGGCGAGATCGATCTTCCGGAGGCCGGAGACCTCGTGCTCCACGTGCAGGATGGGCCAGCGCGAGCGGATCTCGATCTCGAGGACGCGACGGTCTCGGTGCGCGAGGTGCCGGACCTTTCCGCGGTCACGGACTTCGGCGGAGTGGCATCGCTCGGCCCGTTGCCGAAGGGTGGCTGCTACCGAATCAACGTCGAGCGCATCGGCTTTGAATTCGAACAAGATGAAATCTGCACGGTTGCGGAACATTGGGAATCAAGCATTTCGATATCTCCGAAAACGACACAGTCGAACATGCTCAGGCGCCAGATCTTTCATGCAATCGAAAAAATGGAAAAATTATCCACGGTGTCTTCCTGTAACACTGGCCCGTGTGATGTACCTGAATTCTGGACGGAATCGAGAACGCCGCCTTGCGCCTGGCCGGTATCGTCGATTTCCGATTCCATACTTTTGCGAAGCACCGTCGAGAAAGTGAGGGCCACAGGAAGGTTTTCTTCGCCTCCATGGAACAACATTCGTTGTCCGGCCGAGTATCCAGGCGGGGTGTGCCGGGATTCGGCTTGTTGGTTCGAGCCTACGCACCTTGCCAAGATCGTCGATGTGGCCAAGGGTTTCTGTTCCGTATCCTGCCCTCAGGCGTTTTCGCTCGAGTTGCACTCGGTTGCCGAACTGACCTCCCTCCTCGCCTCTCTCGGCGCATCCGCCACGGACATCCCAGCCGGGGTCGAGAGGTTTTTGTTCTTTCGTACCATGGCCTCCGACCTGCCGCCGGAGCCGGTCTTCTTCGGCTCCGGCAGCGAGGCCCGGATTCTTTTTTTCAAAGGAACCATCGGCTCCGGCAATAACAATCTGCCGACCCGGACAGGAACCTCTTCCTGGACAATCGTAGGTTTTTTAGAAAATGGAAATTCGCTTCCAGAGGATCTGATGGGGAAGCTGGCCTGGATTCGGATCGAATAAATCATTGATTTGTAAGATCAATATAGACTAATCCCCGGGCAGCAAAAAAAACGACCGGGATCGGGGGGTTGGGTGCCTCTTTAAGCACGGAGAGGCCAGGCCCGTCCCGGCCCCTCCGCAAATTCCGGGGAGGGGAAGGAGGCTCACATGTCGATGTCATTGAAGGATTTTTTCATTGCGTTCCAGGCGCTCTGGGCCTTCTTTCCGGGGTGCCTGGCACCGGTCCCGGCTCCAGACGGAGCAGAAGAAAACCCGGAGCCCGCGTACGACGCCTGGGCCGTTCATGACGAGAGCGGCGCGGTCGTGATGGAGGGCCGGTACGACATCGGCCCGCCGGAACCAGTCATGTCATCAACCGAGGAACAGTGGCGTCTTTCGGAGGCCGCCGCGCGTCTCATCGTCGAGCGCTCGCCGGTCATCCACCCCAAGATCGAAGAAGCGCTCTCCGCCGGCGACGACGGCGCCGAGCTGGCCGTCCTGGTCGCCATCCGCGCGAGCCGGCCGCTTCGATTCTTGCCACGCTTTCGCGAGGAGGGCGACCGGTCATCGGCGGAAAACGCCGAGATCCGCCTCCTGCGCGATTTGATCCTGTCCGAGGACGCGGAGGCGCGACGGCAGGACCGCGCCGGGTTCGTCGAGCACGCCCGCGAGCTTGGCGCGGCCGTGCTCGATGAGTACACCGCGGGGAACGCCGTCTCGCTCCGGATCCGTGCCGGCGCGCTGAAATCCCTGCTCGCCGAACGCGATGATATCGCGGCGGTGTCTCCCGAGCAGCTCGATGCGCCTCCGGCGGGCTTCGCCACCATCCTCACCGGCCGCACCCGGGCCCAGACCGACTACCTGGTGAGCGCCGGGTACAACGGCGCCTACCGCTACATCGGCCTTCTCGACACCGGCACCATGCAGACCCACCGCACGCTGGCCGAGCCCGACAGGATCCTCTTCTGGCGCGATTGCGCCAGCACCATCATGTCGGACTGCACCCCGACTCCGCTTCTCCCCTACAATCCCAACGACACCTACGCCCCGGGCACGGGCCACGGAACGGCCATGGCCAATATCATTCTGGGAAGCTCGGCCATCGGCGACGCCTACCGGGGCGTGGCGCCCGGCGCGTACCTCGACTCGGCCAACGTGTATTCGGGGACCAATCACAACACGGTGTCCAGCTCGGCCGTGGTCCGCGCCATCAACTGGCTCGCCGCCTACGACGATGTGTTGGTTGTGAACGTTCATGCGGAAGAACTTCAAAACGGACCTATCTCTTTGGCAGCCGATGATCTTTATTCTCAAGGAGTAATCGTCGTCGCTCCCGCCGGCAATGACATCACAAGCTACGTCGGCGCTCCGGCGAATGCGCACAAGGTCCTCGGCGTGAGCGGTTTCTATGCCGAAAACGGCAATGAGGACTACGGCCATGGTTGCGGCGTGTACGACGACGATCGGCTGAAGCCCGACCTGGCGGCCCCGACACAGGTCTGGGCCGCGGCGACCTACCACATCGGCGGCGTGGCCGAGTTCGGCGGCACGTGCACCGCCGCGGCCTACGCCGGCGGCGCCGCGACCATCCTCCGGCACTACTACGACGCCCGCGGCTGGTCCTCGGAGCCTGGGGCCGTCTACGCCGCCATGATCAATTTCGGCGACGACGACGATCTCTCGGACACCGACGGGGCCGGCAACCTCACCATCGGCCCGCTTTCGAACACCGTCTGGATGAGCGGCGTCCGCTATCTCTCTCCCAACCAGAGCACGGACATCCCGCTCACCATCCCCTCCGGCGCCTGCAATCTGAGAACCGCCATCTGGTGGGCCGAGAGCTACACCACGCTTCACGATTCATTGGTGCTCGAGCTATACCAGGGCTCAACACAGAAAGACTACTCGTATGAGAAATGGGGAAGCGTCTTTCAAAAGATCATCTATCCCTTTTCCATGGGCGCGGGATCCTGGACCGTGCGAATCCGCTCGTTGCTTGGCAACCACCAGCAGAATCTCAAGGTGCACTATGCCATCCACTACAAAACCAACTGTTGAGGGCCCTCCCGAGGCGGAGGCGGCCGATGCCATCGAGCAACCGAGGAGGTGCCAGGTGATCGAGGTCCGACCCGACGGCAGCCCCGCGCGGCTCCCGGTGTTGCTGGTCGTGGACGACGAAAAACTTCTCCATCGCGGCTACGCCCGCTACTTTCGCGGCCGGGTGGAGGTCCACGCGGCCCACGACTTCCAGACGGCCCTCGATCACGAGGAACATTCGCCCTCGGACGCCATCCTGCTCGAGGTCTCCCTCCGCGGTCCCGACGGCAAGAGCTTCGCCGCCTGGCTGGAGACCCACCGGCGCGACTGGTTTTCGCGCATCATCCTCACCACCGGCGGGCTCGACATGGGCCTGGCCTTTCGCCTGGAGAACTTCCACGGCTGCCCGTTCTTCCCCAAGCCAATCGATCCCGACAAGCTCCTCCGCGAGGTCATTCGCTACGCGGAGGCGAAAACAGCCTGAGCCTCAGCCGTCGCTCACCTCGGCCGCCTGGATGGCGCCGCGCTGGTACTCGGCCAAGAATACGTCCACCACCGCGGGGGAGAACTGGGTGCCGCGGCAGCGGTTGAACTCGGCGAGGATCCACGACGGCTCCCGCGCGGTGCGATACACCCGGTTGGCGGACATGGCCTCGTAGGCATCGACCACGTGGATGATGTGCGCGGACAGCACGATCTGGTCCTGCGCCAGGCCGCGGGGGTAGCCGGAGCCGTCGTAGTTTTCGTGGTGCTGGCCGACGATGGCGGCGATGTTCCAGGGAAAAGCGATGGGCTCGACGATGGACTCGCCGATGGTCGGGTGCTGCCGGATGACCTGGAATTCCTCCTCGGTGAGTCTCCCCGGTTTGAGCAGGATGCCGTCCGAGATGCCGATCTTGCCCACGTCGTGCAAGAGCCCGCCGATGCGCAGCTCCTCGAGCTGGTGCGGCCCGAGCATCATGGCCCGGCCCACCACCTGGGCGTAGGCGGCCACGTTCTCTGAATGGCGGCGGGTGTAGTTGTCCCGGGCATCCACCGCCCGCGCCAGCGAGAACGCCGCCTTGCCGGCGTTTTCGCGGATATCCTTTTGCAGATCGGCCGCCCGGGGGCCCGCGGCGGCGCGCAGATCCTCGTGCATGCGCAAGGCCTTCTGCACCAGCTCGCGCAGGGCGCGGCTGTCCCAGGGCTTGGTGACGAAAAAATGCACCAGCTGCCGGTTGATGACGTCTTGCGCCACCCGCATGTCCTCGCAGGCGGTCATCATGATGCACACCGTGGCCGGCCAGTTCTGCCGGATGAGCGAGAGCAGCTCCACCCCGGTCATCACCGGCATCATGTGGTCCGAAATGACCACCGCGGCCTGGATTTCCTGCATCTTGCCCATGGCCTCCATGGGTCCGTGGGCCAGGTGCAGCTCGACACCGGGAATGCGCAGCACCCGGCGCAGGGCGTCCAGGATGCCGGGATCGTCATCCACCGCCAGCACCCGGCTGACCCCGACCGCGGGAGTGTTGTCGCTCGGGTTTGTCATGTCATGAGACCTCGTTGCCCCCGCCGGGCGGAGTCACCGGCAGCTCGACCCAGAAGGTGGTCCCCTTGCCGGGCTCGCTGGCGAAGCCGATCCGACCTCCATGGCGTTTGAGGATCTTGCGCACGATCTTGAGCCCCAGCCCGGTCCCGACCCCGCGCGGCTTGGTGGTGAAGAACGGGTCGAAGATCCGGGCCCGCACCTCGGGCGACATGCCCCGCCCGTTATCCTCGATCTCGAAGCGCACGAATCCCCCGGAGGAGGACGAACGCAGGCGGATACAACCGTCATGCTCGATGGCCTGGACGGCGTTGGAGAGCAGGTTGATGAACACCTGCCCCATCTGCGAGGGGAAGCACATCACCGCCGGCAGCGGTTGGTACTCGCGCTTCACCTCGGCCTTGTATTTGATCTGGTTCCACAGGATGTTCACCGCGCCGTCCATGATCTGGTTGAGGTCGGCGTTCTCCATCAGGTTGCTGTCTTCGCGGGCGAAAGTGCGCAGATCGGTGACGATCTGGACGATGCGGCGGATGCCGTCCTGCGTCTCGCGCAGACACTGCGGAAGATCGGTGCGCAAAAGCTCCAGGTTCATCTCGCCGAGCGCGCGCAGGGCCCCCTCCGTGTCCGGCGGGCCCTCCGCGGGCGCCAGGCAATCGACCAGCCGCATCAGATCGGCCAGGTATTCCTGCAACGAGGTCAGATTGCTGTGGACGAAGCCCAGCGGGTTGTTGATCTCGTGAGCCAGGCCCGAGGCCATCTCGCCGAGCGTCATGAGCTTGTCCTGGCGGAGCATCTCGCGTTCCTGGTCGGCGTGGCATTCGCGGGCGCGCCGGCCCTCCAGCGCCCGGCCCACCTCGCTGGAGAGCAGCAGCCCGAGTTCGAGATCGTCGCGGGAGAAGACCTCCTCGCTGCTGAAGCGGGTGAGACACACCGCGCCGATGGCCCGCTCCCGCCCGCGCATGGGCAGCACCAGGCCGACCTGGGGCACGCGCTTGCGGGTGATGCCGACGAGGCGATTGTCCTCGGGATCCGAGCCGAGCACGATCTGCGGCTCGTCGTGGGCCACCACCCAGCCGGCCACCCGATCGCCCACCTCGATCTTGACCTTCTTCGGGTCGGTCTCGAGGCCCAGGCTGGCGGCCATCTCCAGCGTGCGCCCGTCCGCGCCCAACAGCAGCAGGCTCCCGGCCTCGGCGCGGGTGTAGCGCACCAGGGTCTGGAGAAGCAGATCGAACAGCAACGGCGTTTCCAGACCACCGGCGATGGCGTGTTCCACCTCCAGCAGCGCCGCCAGCTCGGGTTTTTGCACCGCCCCGGAGAGAGTGCGGCCCAGGTCCACACCGCGGCGCAGCACGATCTCGAGCTCGGAAAAATCCAGCGGCTTGTAGAAGAAGCTCGAGGCCCCGGCGCGGAACGCGTCGATGACCAGCTTGTGGTCATGCATGCCGGTCACGGCCACCACCGGCAGGTGCGGGTTCATCTCGCGCACGGCCTTGAGCAGGTGGATGCCGCTGAAATCCGGCATTAAAATGTCGGCGATGACCACGTCCACCCGCCGAGAGCGCAGGATCTCCAGGCCCAGTTCGGCGGTGGCGGCGCTCAGTGGGCAAAACCCTCTCCCCTGGAGCCACTGTTCCATCAAGTGGCAGAACTCCGTCTGATCGTCCACCACCAGCACCACCGGCCGGCCGTCGTCCGCGACCATCGGCGGGGCGGGCGGCGGCGCCTCGGGCTCCGGCGGTTTCACCGCGGGGAAGGGATAGGGCGTGCGCTCGTTCTCCCACTGCTTGAGAAAGATCCCGGTGTGGCGCTGGCGCACGTGCTCCATGAGCTCGCGCAGCGATTCGGTGCGCCACGGTTTGCGGATGAGGATTTGCACCACGCCCTGCTTGAGCGCCTGGTGCAGATGGTCGTCCATGTGTCCCCCGGTGAGCAGCACCCGCGCCACCTCGGGATACGTCTCCTGGACCTGGTGCAGCAGCGCCAGCCCGTCCATATGGGGCATGTAGTAGTCGGAGATGAGGCATTCGGGGCGGGATTCCTGGAGCGCTTCCAGCACTTTCAGAGCGGAGGGAAAGGTCTGGATCTGATAGCCCTCGGCGCGCAGCACCCGGGCCAGCGCGCGCAGCACCAGCGGCTCGTCATCCACCAAGAAGACGGTACGAACCTCGCGCGGCGTCGTTTCCGGTGCGGTCATGCGCGATCCTCCTCCCCGTTGAAGGCGGCCCCATTGTCCAGGCCGGCCTTCTTGAGAATGCGCCGAAAATTGCTTCGATCCATGGCCGCCTGCTGGGCGGCGCGGGAGATGTTTCCTCCCGTCGCGGCCAGGAGCTCCTTGAGGTATCTGCGCTCGAATTCGGCGACGGCGATGGACTTGGCCTTGCGGTAGGAAAGTCCCGCCAGCGAACGGCCCATGGGCCGCTGCGACGCGCGGGCCTGGCGCAGCGCCTCGGGCAGGTCCCCGACTCCGATGTCGCTGTTGCGCCCCAGCACCACCGCACGCTCGATGACGTTTTCCAGCTCGCGGACGTTGCCGGGCCAGGCGTGCGCCTCCAGCCGCTCCATCGCCTCCGGGCGGAACCCCTGCAGGGACTTGCCGGTGCGCGCGTTGTACTTGCGCAGAAAGTGGGTGGCCAGCAGCGGGATGTCCTCCGGCCGCTCGCGCAGCGGCGGCAGGTGGATGCTGATGACGTTGAGGCGATAGTAGAGGTCCTCGCGGAACAGGCCACGGCTGCGCGCCGCCGCCAGATTGGCGTTGGTGGCAGCGATGACCCGCACGTCCACCCGGCGGTTTTCGCTGGCGCCGACGCGCTTGATCTCGCCCTCCTGGAGCACGCGCAGGAGTTTCACCTGAGTGGGCAGCGGCACCTCGCCCACCTCGTCGAGGAAGATCGAGCCCCCGTCGGCGACCTCGAACAGCCCCCTCTTGGTGGCGGTGGCGCCGGTGAAGGCGCCGCGCTCGTGGCCGAAGAGCTCGCTCTCGAGCAACGTCTCGGTGAGGGCGGAGCAGTTCACCGCCACGAAGGGCCGCTCCCGCCGCTGGCTGCGATGGTGGATGGCGCGGGCCACCAGCTCCTTGCCGGTGCCGCTCTCGCCCTGGATCAAGATGGTGGAGGAGGAGTAGGCCACCGCCTCGATCATCTCGAAAACGCGCTTCATGCCCACGCTCGAGCCCACCAGGCCCTCGAAGCTGTCGCGCACGTCCACCAGGTTTTCCAGCTCCCGGTTGCGCTGCACCAGGCGCCGGTGCTGCCCCGCCTTGAGCACCGTGAGCGCCGCGGCCTCGATGTTGACGAAGGGCTTGGTCAGGTAGTCGTAGGCGCCGGCCTTGACCGCCTCCACCGCCGTCTCCACCGTAGCGTAGGCGGTCATCATCACCACCTCCACCGGCAGATCGCGCTGCTTGATCTCGCGCAGCAGGTCGAGCCCCGATATCCCGGGCATGCGGATGTCCAGCACCGCCACGTCGGGGCGAAAGCGCTCGATGGCCGCCAGCGCCTGGAGAGGCTCCGACAGCGTCTCGAGCTCGCAGCCGTGGACCTCCAGGATCTTGCGCCAGGCCTGGAGCATGAACGGCTCGTCGTCCACCACCAAGACGCGCAGCGGCTTCTGTTCCTGCGAGCCCATCTGATTCATGCGCGCACCTCGATCCGATCCACGCCTCGCGGCAGCGTCAACCGAAACACCGCGCCCTGTCCGGGCCGATTGCGGACGAGAATGTCGCCGCCATGCTCGCGGGCGATCCCGTAGCAGATGGAGAGGCCCAGGCCGGTGCCCTCGCCCGCGGGCTTGGTGGTGTAGAAGGGTTCGAAGATGTGCGGCAGCACCTCCGGCGGGATGCCGGGACCCGAGTCCTCGACCTCGAGAAACACGCCCGCGTCGTCGCTCCCGGTGCGCAACACCACCGGCCGGTCCGGCGGGCTGGCCTGGAAGGCGTTCTGGATCAGATTGAAGGCGATCTGCTGAAGCAGACTGTCCTGGCCCCGCACCGGCGGGGTATTTTCCGAAAACTCCCGTTGCACCGGCCGATCGCGATAGCGCGCGTCGAGGCGCAACAGTGCCAGGGCGGCCTCGGCCACCCGCGCCAGGACCACCGGCTGGTGGTCCTGCGGCCGGGGCCGGCGCGAGAACGAGAGCAGATGATCCACGATCGACTTGCAGCGCAGGGCGCACTCCTGGATGGTCTGGAGCCCCTCCTGCACATCCGGGCCGCTGTCGGCCAGATCGCGCTGCAGGACCTGCACGAAGGCCAGGATGCCGCCGAGGGGATTGTTGATCTCGTGGGCCACGCCGCCGGCCATGCGCCCGAGCGCGGCCATCTTCTCGGCCTGGAGCAGCGCCTCGGTGCGCCGGCGCACTTGCTCCTCCAGGTGGGTGTTCAGCCGTAGCAGCTCGGCGTTGCGCTGGCTGAGCTCGTTTTCGTACTCCAGGTTGGCCTGCGCCAGGCGATATTGATCCAGGCACTCCCGCACCGTGGCCAGGAGCTGTTGCGGGTGCCAGGGTTTGTTCAGGAAGCGGTAGATCTCGCCCTGGTTGACGGCCCGTTCGATGGCGCCGGCGTCGGCGTGGCCGGTGAGCATGACCCTCCGGGTCATGGGCCAGCGCCGCCGGATCTCGGCCAGAAGCTCCACTCCGTCCATGCCGGGCATGAGGTAGTCGGAGACGACAACCCAGGCCGGATGCCGCTCCATGCGTTCGATCGCCTCGGCGCCGCCGGCGGCGGTCTCCACCGTCCAGGGACCGGAATGCAGCACCCGCTGCAAGGCGGCGATCACGTACGGCTCATCGTCCACCAGCAGGATGCGGGCCGGCTCGATGTCTTTTCCGAGCGGGATGATCTCGGCGCTCACGTCGCACTCCTGTCTTTGGCAGCGGCGGCCCCTCCGGCCATCGCCAGGCGCAGCTCCAGCCCCAGCGTCCCGGCCTCGCTGCGGGCGGCGACGAGCGAGGCGCCCATGGACCGGGCCAGGCCGTGCGCGGCGCTGAGCCCCAGCGCGCCCGGGAACGGCCCGCCGCGCGGCTCGAAGAACGGATCGAAGATACGGGGCAGATCCTCCGCGGCGATGAGGCACGATTCGTCCGCGAAGACAAGTACGGCGCTGCCGTTGCGCGCCCCCGCCGCGACTTTTACCGGCTGGCCGCCCTCCCCTGCGGCGAAGAACCCGAGCAGGTTGAGCAGCACCTGGCGCAAGCGAGTCACCGGCGCCCGCACCGCGACCTTGCGGCTGAAATCGGCGACGAACTCGCGGGATCGGGTTCCGCGGGTGAGATCCAGCAGCCGCCGGAACTCCGCTTCCAGGTCCACCTCGGCGGGGTCGTCTTTGGAGCGGCCATCCTCGGCGAAGTAGCGAAGCTGCTCGACGATGGAGGCGATGCGGGCGATGCCGTGGCTCATCTCGTCGAGCAGCGGATCCATGTCATCGCAGGCCTCGCGCAGCTTCTCCTCCTCCACGATGCGGCCCAGCTCCTCGAAGAGCCGCCGCAGCACCTCCGGCGAAGTCTTGGCCGCCCGGCTGGCGCCGTGCATGGCCACGCCGGCCAGACGCCGCAGGGAGCGGATGTACTGCTCCAGCACACCGAGGTTGGACTTGACGAAGCCGAGGGGGTTGTTCACCTCGTGGGCCACCCCCGCGGCCAGAATGCCCAGCGCGGCCATCTTCTCCCGCTCCAGCATGAGCGACTGCGCCTGCTGGATGGCGTTGCGCGAGCTCTCGAGCTCGCGCACCACGATGCGCCGCGCCTGGTCCATCTCGCGCAGGGCCTGGGTGCGCTCCTCCACGGTGCGCTCCAGGCGGCGGGACCAGTCGAGCAGCTCGGTGCGCGAGCGCTGCAAGTCCCGCAGCGCGAAGAAGTTGTGCACCACTGCCGCGGCCGCGGTGGCCACCTCCAGTATGCGCTCCTCGTCCGTTTCGCTGAAGCGCTCGGCTTCCCTGCGGTTGAGGATTTCCAGCACGCCGATCGCCTGGTCCTGCACCACGATGGGGGCGCACAGCAGGTTGCGGGTGACGGCGCCAGTGACCTGATCGATGGAGGAGTCGAAGCGCTCGTCCTTGTGTGGCTCGTTGACCCGCACCGGCTGGTTGTTTTCCAGGCACCACCAGGCCACTCCCTTTCCGCGGGGGAGGCGCCGCCCGGAGACCGCCTCGGCGTGCGGCCCGACGGCCGCCCGGATGACCAGCTCGTCGGTGCGAATATCGAACAGCAACAGGGCCCCGGCCTCGCTGCGCATATAGCGGCAGGCCATCTGGAGCGCCTCGACCAGGCGCTGGTCCAGGGTGCGGCTCGAGGTCATGAGCATGAGCAGTTGCTGCAAGGTCGCCAGGTCGGCCAGGCGGTGCTGGAGCGACCGGGAAAGATCGCTCGTCCTCTTTTCGAGTTCGAGCCGGCGCAGCACCCGCTCCACGCTCATGTGCAGCATCTCTTCCGAAAACGGCTTGGGCAGATAATCGCCCGCGCCTTCCCGCAGGGTCCGCAACGCCGAATCGAGAGAGAAGTCGGCGGTGGTGACGATGACCCGGTGGGCGGAGCCGCTCCGCACCTGCTCGGCCAAAACGTCGTATCCGCTGATATCGGGAAGAACCAGGTCGAGGATGACCACGTCCGGGTTCCACTCGGAGATTGCCCGCAATCCTTCCCGCCCTGTCTCCTCCGCCTTGCATTGGTGGCCGCGCGAGACCAGCACGTCGCACGTCACCTTGCGAAACAGCTTGTCGTCGTCGATGACCAGACAACGAGCCATGGAGCCCCCCGGTGGCTACAGGTCTTCCTCGTCCAGAACGATGGCGCCGCTCTCGTCGCGCTTGACGGAAAGGATGCCGGGGTGCTCGGATTCCAACTTTTCGATGAAGTTCTGCTGCTTCTTCACGGTCTCGAGCAGGATCTGGTTTTCGCGGCGCAGATCGATGAAATCGAAGATGTTCTTGAGCGTGATCTTCAGATCCAGATCGTCCCAGGGCTTGGTGAGGAACTTGAAGACCTCGCCCTCGTTGATGGCCTGGATGGCGAGCTGGAGGTCCGCGTGTCCGGTCAGAATCACCCGCAGGACCTGGGGATAAAGGCTTTTCACCATCTTGAGAAACGAAAGCCCGTCCATGGCGGGCATGAGGTGGTCGGACACGACCAGGTCGATGTCCTCCTCCTTGAGAATATCCAGCGCCTCCTCCGGCCCCTGAGCGAAGAAAAACGAGTACGGCTCTTTTCTCAACGACCTTCTCAACGCATTGAGGACGTTGGCCTCGTCGTCAACGAAAAGAACTTTGAATTTCTTTTCTTTTTCTTCCATTTTTCCTCCGGGTGTTTTTTGGACCTCACCGACGCCGTTTCATTAGCGAATATCGTACCAATCGAAAGAAATCGGACACAAAAAATAGAATTTATTTTTCAACATGTTACATATAACAACTATCATCTGGAATACCACATGGGTGCAATTTTACCCCCAACAAGATGCTTTGACACCATATTATCGGGGTAAAAAACAACCCAAGGGTAAATTAATACCCTCTAGCGCGGGCGTCCCTGACCATCCATTGGACCGGCGGCTGTACGGTCGGCGATTTCGATCCCGTCCCGGCTCGATTCCTTGACGCGGTACATGGCCTCGTCGGCAAGCCGCAGGATATCGTCGGGATTCTGGGCGTCGTCGGGGTAGCTCGCCAGGCCGAAGGAGGCCGTGACCCGGATCTCGAGGTTCTGGCTGCGCAGGAAGACGGCCTCGTTCAGCGCCAGCCGCAGCCGGCGGGTGACGTGCAGCGCCTGCTCCTTGTTGGTCTGGGGCAGGATGATGACGAACTCGTCGCCGCCGTACCGGGTGGGGATGTCCACCGAGCGCAGGTTGGCCCGGAGCAGATCCCCCACTTCCTTCAGCAGGCGCGAGCCGCACAGGTGGCCGTGCTGGTCGTTCACCAGCTTGAACCGGTCCAGGTCGAAAAACACCACCCCGAAGGTGAGCTGATAGCGCTTGCTGCGTTCGAACTCCTGGTTCAGCGCCTCGTGCAAAAAGCGCGAGTTGAAGAGGTTGGTGACGTCGTCCTTGACGGTGAGCTCCTGCACCCGCTGGAAGTTGCGCGCGTTTTCGATGGCGATGGCGGCGAAATCGGCCAGCGAATTCAGCAGCCGAAGATCGGACTCGGAAAAAGAATCGGGCCGGTTGTTGACCAGTTCGATGACCCCGAGCACCCGGTTGCGGAAGGAGAGCGGGACCGCCAGCAGCGCCTGGGTGTTGAACCGGGTCACCTCGTCCACGGTGCTGCAAAAGCGCGGATCGGCGCGGGCGTTGCGCACCAGAAGCGGCTGGCCGTCGCGGGCCACGCACCCGGCCACGCCCTGGCCGACCTTGAGCCGGATGTCCTTGATCTTGTCGGCGCCCTCGCCCACCGCGATCTCGAAGAAGAGCTCCTTCTTCTCCTCGTCGAGGAGCAAGAGCGACCAGTTGTTGGGGCGCAAGAGCTCCGAGATCTTCTGCATGATGATGCCCAGCACCTCGCGCACGTCGAGCGTCGAGGTCAGGGTCTTGCCGATCTCGTTGAAGACCCGCAGCTCCTCGACGGTGCGGGCCATCTCGCGCAGCAGATCTTCGCGGTCCATGGCGCATCCCCGAAAGACATGGCCATCGTACGGGCCCGCCCGTGCGGAGTCAAATTCGCCGCGCGGGGACGGAGGGCTTTACAGCGCAAAGCGGGCCAAGCCATAATCCCTCATCCTTCGCAAAGGAGTGCGCCGATGAACGCGCGCCACCGTCATTTCGCCCGCCTGGGATGGCTGTGCGGGCTGCTGGCCGCCGGATGCGGGCCGCAGGATCCTCCCGCGGAGTCGGCCCTGACGCGCCGGCTCGAGCCGGGCCCATCGCTCGCCGCCTTCGACGGCGCCCCCGCTGATCGCACGCGCCTGCGGCTGCTCGACGCCGACGCGCCCCCGGCCGGCGATGCGATGCCCGAGGCCGCCAGCGGCAAGGACATCGCCGGGCAGATGGTGTTTCAGCAGGGCGCCCAGCCCAACGCGGCCTACGCCATGGATTGCTCCTTTGTCTGGGCGTATTTCCCGTCCACCAACTACGGCACCAACGAGTACCTGGGCTGCGGCCGGTACGCGGCCTTCGCCTGGCCGTACCTGCGCTTCGATCTGTCGGCGCTGCCGCCGGGGATCCAGGTGACCTCGGCCACGCTGTCTCTGTACGCGACCTACTTCGATCCGTACTGCGTCATCGGCCAGAACCTCGGCACGCACAAGGTGCTCTCGAGCTGGAGCGAGAATACCCTCACCTACGACAACAAGCCCGCCGACTGGAACAACGGCGTCTTCGAGTCCACCACCTACCTGAACGCCTCGGAGAGGTTCTGGGACTTTTCCGTGACCCAGATGGTGAGCGACTGGGTGGCCAACCCCTCCGCCAACTTCGGCCTGGCGGTGATCCCGGTGGACAGCCTGTGCGACGGCGACTGGATCGAATTCGCCTCCGACGACAACGCCACCACCAGCCTTCGGCCCAAGCTCACCGTCAACTACAACTTGCCCACCCACCGGGCGACCTTCGCCAGCCAGAGCCCGCCGCCCTCCATCATGATCATCGGGCAGACGGCCCCGATCGAGATCCGCTTCGTCAACGACGGCTACGACGACTGGACTCCGGCCGCCGGCTACGCGCTGGGCAGCCAATCTCCGCCCGACAACACCACCTGGGGGTTCTCGCGCATCGTGCTGCCGGGGAGCGTCGGCCACGGGCAGACGGCGATCTTCTCGGCCCAGGTGGCCGCGCCATCCTCGCCCGGGACGTATTCGTTCCAGTGGCGCATGGTGCAGGATGGCGTGGCGTGGTTCGGCGATGCCAGCCCCTCGGTCCCGGTGGAGGTCCGGCTCAAGCCCAACGGCGCGGTCTGCCAGAACAACACCGAATGCGACAGCGCCAAATGCGTCGACGGCGTGTGCTGCGACTCGACCTGCCTGGGGACATGCAAGAGCTGCCGCATCGTGGGTTTCGAGGGCAACTGCCGCTACATCGGCGCCGGTCAGGACCCCGACGAGGAGTGCCCCGGGACGGGGGTGTGCGGCGGCTCGTGCAACGGCGCGGGCGCCTGCGCCTTCCCCGCGGCCGGCCTCGCCTGCGCTCCGTGCGGAACTTGCAACGGCCAGGGGTTGTGCAACCAGTTCGCCGCTTCCGGAAGCGACCCGGTCGACGCTTGCGGCCCCTGCCGGGTGTGCCCCGGCGACGGCCCGGACTGCGTGCCCGTTCCCGCGGGGGAGGATCCGTTCGAGGAATGCGAGGCCACCGCGCCCCAGAGCTGCGGCACCTCGGGCGCCTGCGACGGACAGGGCGCATGCGCCCGGCACGCCGCCGGCACCGCCTGCGGCCCCGAGAGCTGCGCCGCCGGCAGCCATCACCTTCCCGACCGCTGCGACGGCGCCGGACACTGCCAGCCCGGCCAGGACGTGCCGTGCTCTCCCTACGTCTGTCTGGATGCGGTGAACTGCCGCAGCGATTGCTCCGACAACTCCCATTGCGTGGCCGAGAGCTACTGCGAGGCGGGCCGCTGCCGGCCGACGCTGGGCCGGGGCGAGAACTGCTCCCACGACGGCCAGTGCCTGAGCGGGCACTGCGCCGACGGCGTGTGCTGCGACACGGTGTGCGGCGGGCGCTGCGAGTTCTGCGCCATGCCCTTCGATCCGGGCGGGTGCTACGCGGTGCCCGACGGCGAGGATCCGCGCGATGTCTGCCCCGGGACCGGGATCTGCGGCGGGGTATGCAACGGCGCGCGCGAATGCCGCTTTCCTCCGACCACGACCCGCTGCGACACCTGCAAGGGCTGCGACGGCGCCGGCGCGTGCGCGGTGCTGGCCGCGGCCGAGAGCGATCCCTTCGGCGACTGCGGCGTCTGCCGCGGATGCTCGGGCGTGGACACCGCCTGCCGGCCCATCGCCGCCGGGCAGGATCCGCGTTCCGAGTGCCCTGATCTCGCCCCCGACACTTGCGGCACCAGCGGCGGCTGCGACGGAGCCGGAGCTTGCGCCTGGTACGCGCCCGGGACGGAGTGCATTCCGGCCTCCTGCGAGGACGGCGTGCTGCAACCGGCCTCGCTCTGCGACGGCGCGGGCCGCTGTCTGACGCCCGAGCCGATCCAGTGCCGGCCGTATGCCTGCGCCGCCTCCGACCGGTGCGCCAGCGCATGCGCCGACGACTCTTTGTGTCTTTCCGGATATTTCTGCCAGGCGCCCGAATGCGTGCCCATCCTGACCGCCGGCGAGGCCTGCCAGCGCGCGGCGCAATGCCAGACCGGCCTTTGCATCGACGGCGTGTGCTGCCAGGATCCGTGCGACGGATTCTGCCGCCGCTGCGACATCGAGGGGAGCCGGGGTCAATGCGCCGACGTCCCCGCCGGGGAGGATCCCGACGCCGAGTGCGAGGGAGGCGGCGCCTGCGGCGGCGCCTGCGACGGCGACGGCGGATGCGCCTTTCCAGGCCCGGAAAAGCCCTGCGGGGCCTGCGCCCGCTGCGACGGCGCGGGCAACTGCGGCGTGTTCCTCCCGGCGGGCGCGGATCCCCTCGACGCCTGCGGTCCCTGCCGGGTGTGCGCGGGTGGGCGGGACGAATGCGTTCCGGTCGTGGCCGGCCAGGATCCGCTGGACGAATGCGCCGCCGAGGACCCCGCCACCTGCGGCCGGGACGGCCAGTGCGACGGCCGGGGCGCGTGCCGCTTCTGGCCGGAGGGGACCCTGTGCGGCAGCCAGTTCTGCCGCAACGGAACGCTTACCCGGGCGCCCACCTGCGACGGCGACGGGATCTGCACCGAGCGCGGCTCGGTTTCCTGCCAGCCGTTCGCCTGCGACGGCGACGAGTGCCAGGGCCCGCCGTCGTTGCACCACGTCTCCGTCGAAGACGCCCCCGGGGGCCAGGGAGTGCCGCTGCTCGACCGGGATCTCACCACCGACGATGCGCTGACGCTGTACGCCGTCGGCCGCGACAGCAGCAACGTCTTTCTCGGGGACGTGCTGGTGCGCTGGCGCGTCGAAGGCGAGATTGGCTCGGTCGCGCTCGGGCCCTCGACTTCGGCGGTTTTCGATCCGACGCTCCCGGGCCAGGGGCGGGTGGTGGCGGACTATTATCTCTCCTCGGTCATCGACGGACAGACCGGCCTGCTCCGCGTCGCGCCCGGCGTTCCGGCAGGCGACATCCCGGTCATCGCCGATCCGGTGCGGATTCCCGCGGACGGAACCTCGACCGGCACGATCACCGCCGGACCGGTGCGCGACGCCGACCGGAATCCGGTCGCGGACGGCACCCGGCTCACCGCGCTGGCTTCCGCGGGCGAACTGTCCGGCGGCGACCTCGATGCCGCCCAGCCCGGACTGCAACTCGCCACTGCGGGCGGCAGCGTGAATTTTTCCATCCGCGCGCCGACCCAACCGGCCCGCGCCTGGATCCGGGTCTCGGCCCGATCTCCCGGCAACGCCGACGGCCGCGGCGTGTTGTACTTCGGCGGAGAGGAGCCGGTGGCCGACGCCGGCGCCGACGCCGAGGTATGGGTCGGCAGCTCGGTTACGCTGGACGGCTCCCGCAGCTACGACCCGTTCGGGCAACCGCTCGGCTTTTTCTGGTCCCAGCGGCAGGGAGAGGCCGTCGAACTCGCCGGCGCCAACACCTCGGTGCCGTCCTTCGTCGCGCCCAGCTCGGATCAGAAGCTGGTGTTCGCCCTGGAAGTTTCCGCGGGCAGCCGGCGCTCGGCGCCCGACACGGTGGAGATCCGCGTGCGCGGCGCGGAGCCGGATCGGCCGCGGGCGGTGCTGCGCCTCGACCCCGAGAGCGGAGATGCGCCCCTGGCCGTGACGCTCGACGGCAGCGAAAGCGCCTCCGGCGGGGCGGCGCTTCGCTCCATGTTCTTTGTCTTCGACGACGGCGGCGCGCCGCTGGCCGGCCCCGTGGCCACGCGCACCTTCTCCGAGCCGGGCGGGGTGGGCGTCACTCTCTGGGTGCTCGACGACCAGGGACGGTTCGACACCGCCTCGGCGCTGATCCGCGTGGGCGACGGCGGTCGCCTGCCTCCCGAGCTCTCCCTCGGCGCCGCGCCGCTCTTCGGGCCGGCGCCGCTATCGGTGCGGCTCTTCGCCGCGGCGTCCTGCGGAAACGGTTGCACTCCATCGCTGGAATGGGATCTGGGCGGCGGGTTCGCCCCGGGTCCGGCCGAGAGGACCGAGGCGTACACGCGCCCCGGATACTATCGGGTCCGCGCCCGGGCCTGCGACGGCTCCTCGCTTTGCAGCGAGCGCGGCCTCGTCATCGCAGTGTCGGACGCCGGAGCCTACCCGCCGAAAATCCTGTCGGTCGCGCCGACCCGGGCCGAGGCGGGAAAACCCTATTCTTACGTTCCGGAAGTGGCCGGGACGCGCCCGCTCCAGTTCTCCCTGGGCAAGACCATCAACGGCTCGACCCTCCGCGCGCCGCCGGGAATGCGGCTCGACGCGGAAAGCGGCGCCATCGCCTGGACGCCGGATTCCGCCGCGGCGCCGAGCCAGACCGTCACCCTGGGAGTCCAGAACGCCGCCGGCGCGGATTTCGAGGATTTCGAGATCGCCGTGACCGGCGGAGCGGCCGGGGGCTGCGGCTGCGGCGGCTCCGCCTCGGATCCCGGCCTCGCCGCCCTTGGACTACCGCTCCTCATTCTTGTCCGGAAGCGCCGGCGCCGCCAACCCTGACCGGGCGAGTCCCCGGAACCATCCGGCTCGACCCGCGGAACACGACCGCCGCCTCGCGCGACGGGTCACCGTAAAACCCCTGCCCGGGTATTGTGGATGCTCTCCCGCCCGCGCGGCAGGAACGTGCCGTCGGACCCATCCGCGGCGCCGAAAGAATCTAGCCGTTTTTCTCGAAGAGGCTCTTGTCCGCGCCGCACACCGGGCACACCCAGGAATCGGGAAGATCCTCGAACGCCGTGCCTGGGGCGACACCGTTGTCCGGGTCGCCGGCGGCGGGGTCGTACACATATCCGCATACGGTGCAGGTGTATTTTTCGTTCTGGCTCACGTCGGTCTCCTCTCGCGTCGATGGGGCGGCCGAGCCGCCTCAACCCAACCAGGCCTTGCGACAATCCGCCCGGCTTCGCTCGATCAGATCCTTGAAGGTGTACTTGGACAGGGTTTCGTACAGGCGTTGCTCCGCCTCCGCGAACACTTTTCTCAGTTCGCACTGATCCCCGCCGCGGCAACCCCGATCGGGGCCGAGACAGGTGAACAGCGGCTCGTCGGTTTCGATGGCGCGCACCACGTCGGTGATGGCAATCTCGGCCGGGGTCTTGGCCAGGGTGAAGCCGCCCTTCTTGCCCCGGGTGGACTTCACCAGCCCGCGCCGGGCCAGCTTCTGGAAGACCTTGGCCAGGTAGGTTTCCGACACCTTCTGCGCCCGAGCCATCTCGGCCACCAGGAGCATCTTCTTTTTCTTGACCGCGAGTTGCCACAGGCCGTGCAGCGCCAGATCCGAGGATTTGGAAAATTTCATTCGCGCTCCCGAGAATCCGCCGCCCCGCTGGGAGGTGTAGCCCATCGGGCAAAAAAAGGAAACAGGAATCTCGGTCCGCTCGTGGTCAGATGCGCAGGCCCAGGTAGCCCATGACGTCGAAATCGTACCCCACCTGCCCGGTGATGTAGTGCACGCCTACGTTGGCGCTCACCCCGACGGCGAGGAAGTCGCCGGCGAACGGAATCTCCAGCCCGCCGCCGGCCCGCGCGTAGCCGCCGGCCTCGGTGGTCATCTTTTCCGCAGCGTCCGGGGAGAAGGCCTGGCCGTCCGCGGCCAGCAGCATCAGACCGACGCTGCCGCAAACGTACGGGCGGATCACCGGCAGCAAGTCGGTGGAGAACTGCACGCCCAGCCCGCCGAAGAGCAGGTCGGCCCCGTCGAGGAAGTGCTGGTAATCCAGCATGGCCGTGAGGAACAGGATCTGCACCCGGCCCCGGGCGCCGAAGGCAAACCCGCCGATCTTGCCGGACTCGTCGGCCGCGCCCGGCAGCTTGAGATTGCCCACCTGGGAAAACCCCGACTGTCCCTGGACCTCGAAGGCGAACAGGTCCGCGGACGCCGGCGGGGCCAGGGCGATCAGGAAAAGGACCAGGCTCGAAGCGATGAGATTGCGCATGAGGACTCCTTGTCGTTTCGGGCGCGGCGCGCGCCGCCGCTCCCGTGCGATGACGGGCCGCCGCCCGTTTTTCTTCAGGCAGCCCGTATCATTCTTCGAGAAAGCCCCAAAGAAAGTCAACCCGCCGCCGGTCCCCCATCGGGCCAGACCTCCGGCGGGAGCCGGCGGCTTCCCTGGCGCGTCCGTTGACACGCCGGCCCGCCGGATGGCACAGTCAGGCCCGGATTCGCCGGACGATCCTACGGATGAACATGGAGCACGCGGCGCAAATTCTCGCCTCTGTCATCGCCGTGACCACAGCCGGCCTGGCCGCGGCCCCGACGCGCGCGACGGAGACAGGCAGCGCCGCGCCGGTGCACCGCATCGTGCTGCCGGGCGGCACGGTGCTCCTCGTCGAGCAAATCCCGGGCTCCCCCACGGTGGGGCTCCAGGCGGTGTTTCCCGGCGGGACTCGCGCGGAGGACGACGGAAGCTGCGGCATCCACGCGCTTCTCGCCCGGCTGCTCGGGGCGACGGCCCGGCCCGGCGACCTTTCTCCTTCCGAGCCGCCGGCCGGATCGCCGGCATGGCTGCGAGGATTTTCCGGCAGCAGCAGCTTCGGGCTGGCGGCGGAGTTCCCTCGCGAGCGCTGGCGGGAGGGGCTCGTCCTGGCGGCGGAGAGCCTTTCGCCGCCGCTGGGAGAGCGGGAGGTGCAGCGGGAGAGAGATGAGCTGCTCTCCGCCATCCGGAAGCGCGAGGAGGATCCGGACGCCGCGGCGCTGGATGCCTTTCTGGGCGCGCTGTATCGAGCCCATCCGTATCGCCTGCCGGCGCTCGGCCGCATGAGCGCGGTCGCCGATCTGCGCGCGCCCCGCCTGCGGGAATTCTATGCCCGCGCCGCCCGGCCCGAGCGGCTGGTGGTGGCGGTGGTGGGCGACCTGGACCCCGCCGCTGTGGCCGAGGCCTTCCGCCCGCGGCTGCCGACCGCTCCCAAGACCGCGCCGGCCCCGCCGCCGGCGGTGCCGCTGGAGCCGCCCCCCGATGCCGCCCGCGTTCGCGCCGTCGCGCGCGCCATACCGCGCACGAGCCTGGTGGTCGGCTTCGCCGGCCTGACGGTGCGGGACGCGGGCCGCGGAGCGCTCGGGCTCGCGCAGGCGCTGCTGGAAGGCCCCGAGGGCCGCCTGGCGCTGCGGCTGCGGGCCGCCGGGATTGACGCCGCCGGCCTCGGCCTGCTGCGCCTGGACGGCATCGAGCCGGGGTTTTTCGCGGTGGCGGCGTCGGTCGCGCCCGGGCAAGCCGAACTGGCCGCGCGCACCATCCTGGCGACATTGCGAGAACTGGCCGAGGCGCCGCCTCCGGCCGAGGAGCTTGCGCGCGCCCGGGAGCAAGTGCTCTCGGCCGAGAATGAGGCCCGCCGGCGCGCCCCGGCCCGGGCCGCGGAGCTGGCCTACCGGGAGCTGTTCGGCCTCGCAGACGGCGCAGGAGATGGGAGCGATGCCGGGAGTTCGCGGATCACCGCCGAAGACATCTCGCGGCTGGCGCGCCGCCTGTTCGTCGATTCGGCGCCGGTCATCGCGACCGTCGGACCCGACGCTTCGCTTCCGCCCCGCGCCGCAGGGAAAAGACCATGAAACGATCCTGCGTCATCCTGGCCGCCGGCCTGGGAAAGCGCATGCGCTCGAGCCTGGCCAAGGTGCTTCACCCCGTGCTGGACCGTCCCATGCTGCTCTACCCCGTGGCCCTGGCGCTCGATCTGGGCTGCCGCCCGGTGGTGGTGGTGGCCGGCCACCAGGAGCCGGCGGTGCGAGCGCTGCTCCAGAGCCGCTTCGGCGCGCGCGTGCGCGTCGCCCGCCAGTGGCCGCCGCGCGGGACGGGCCACGCGCTGCTGTCGGCTCTGGGCTCGCTGCCGCGGCGGGGCTCGCTGCTCGTCCTGTGCGGCGACGTGCCGCTGCTCACCGCGGACGAGGTCCGCCGGCTGCGACGGGGGGCACGCGGCGCGGCGGTGGCGTTCCTCAGCGCGCGCGTGTCCGACCCGAGCGGGTACGGCCGGGTGGTGCGCGACGATCGCGGCGAGGTGCTGCGCATCGTGGAACACGCCGACGCCGACGAGCACGAGCGGCGCATCGACGAGATCAACACCGGTGTGTACCTTCTGGATCTCGCCTTCGCGCGGCGGGCGGTGGCGGGGCTCACCACCCGAAACGCGCAGCGGGAGTTCTACCTGACCGACCTGGTGGTCGAGGCCCGCGAGCAGGGGCGCGGGGTCAGGGCCATCGCGGCCGCCGACCCTGGCGCCGTGCTCGGCATCAACCACCGCGCCGAGTTGGCGCAGGCCGAGGAGCGGCTGTCCGCCCGCCTGGCGCTTTCGCTGTCCCGGCGCGGAGTCACCATCCACCAATCCCACACGACACGCCTGTGCGCCGGCCTGCGGGCGGGCCGAGACAGCGAGATTCTGCCGGGGTGCCAGTTCTACGGCACGGTGCGCCTGGGGCGAGGCTGCCGGATCGGGCCCTATGCCGTGCTGCGCGATTGCGCCGTCGGCGACGGCGCCACGGTCGGGCCGTTCTGCGTGCTCGAGGAGTGCGCGGTCGGCAAGGACGCGCGGGTGGGGCCATTCTCGCGGCTGCGACCCGGCGCCGTGCTGGGCCCCGAGGCGCACGTGGGCAACTTCGTCGAGATCAAGAAGAGCCGCCTGGGGCGCGGCACCAAGGCCAACCACCTCGCCTACCTGGGCGATGCCACCATCGGGCGCGGCGTCAACGTGGGCGCCGGCACCATCACCTGCAACTACGACGGCCAGAACAAGCACCCGACGTTCATCGGCGACGGGGCCTTCATCGGCTCGGACACGCAGCTCGTGGCTCCGGTGCGGATCGGGAAAAACGCCGTCGTCGGCGCCGGGACCACGGTGACCCGCGATGTCCCGCCCGAGGCGCTGGCCGTCTCCCGCACGCCGCAGACCCATGTGCCCGGCTATGCCCGCCGCCGGCGGCGCCGTGCCGAGGCCCAGAAAGGACGCTCATGATTGCCGCAGCCATTCCCGCCGAATTCCGCGACCCGGCCTACCGGCGCCGTCGCTTCCAGAACTGGATGATCGTCGGCCTGCTGTACTCGTTCTTCTACATGACGCGCTACAACTTCACGGCGCTCGGGCCCACCTTGATGGACGCGTTCGGCTGGACGAAGGTCGATCTGTCGTACCTCGAAACCGCCATGCCCTTCATCTACGGCGTTTCCGTGATCTTCAACGCCATGATCGCGGACCGCCTGGGCGGCCGCAAGGCCTTCCTGATCGGCGCGGCCGGCGTGGTGGTGATGAACCTGATCTTCGGCGCCTTTCATATGGCGGTGTTGCAGCCGCCCGTCATCCAGACCCAGGGCGCCGAGCGCGTCATCCTGCAACCGGCCGTCATCGCCGGCGGCCTGACCTCCAGCGGGCTGGCGATCATCATGTCCGTGGTCTGGGCCATCAACGCCTATTTCCAGTCGTTCGGCGCGTTGTCGATCGTCAAGATCAACGCCCAGTGGTTCCACGTGAGCGAGCGCGGCACCTTCGGCGCCATCTTCGGGGTGTTGATTCGCTTCGGCCTGGTGCTGGGATTTTCGGGGGCGCCGCTGATCGCCAAGGTGCTGCCCTGGCACTACGCCTTCTGGCTCCCGGCGCTCGGCGTGGCGGTGCTCTTCGTGCTGGTCAAGCTGTGCGTGGTCGAGCGCCCCGAGGACGCCGGTTTTCCCCGGCTGGAAACCGGCGACGCCAAGATCGGCGACGACGACCAGAAGGTGCGCATCCGGGACATCCTGGTGAAAATCTTCACCAGCCGCGTGATGTGGATGATCGCGCTGGCCTCGGTCATGATCGGCTTCGTGCGGCGCAGCGTGGTCGACTCCTGGTGGCCGGTCTACCTGAAAGAGAACTTCCCGGCCGAGGTCGACACCCTGCAGCAGGCCATGGCCTGGGGCATCGCCGTGTGCGGCATCATCGGCGGTTTCGTGCTCGGCCCGCTGTCCGACAAGGTGTTCCAGAGCCGGCGAGCGCCGGTGGTGGTGATCGGCTTCGTGGGCATGGCCGCCTGCCTGCTCCTGTTCTACGCCTCCGACGCGTTGCAGCTCGGCGGCTGGGCGGCCTTCGTCTGCATCTCCTTGCTGTCGTTCTTCGTCAACGGCGCGCACGGCCTGATCGGCGGCGCGGCCTCGATGGACTTCGGCGGCAGGAAGGGGGCGGCGACCGCGGCCGGGCTCTTCGACGGCATGCAGTATTTCTTCGCCGCGCCCTTCACCGGCCTCCTGGTCGGCTGGATCACGCAAAACTACGGCTGGCAGACATGGAAGCTCTGGCCCATCCCCTTCGCCGTGGTCGGCGCGCTGGTGATGGCCACCTTGTGGAACGTGACCCCGCGCGGGAAGGGCGGCGGGCACTAGGCCGTGGCGCGCGCGCGCAAAACGCCGGCCGGCGCCGGCCCCGACGTCCAGTCCCGCCGCGACCGGCGCAAGCTGCCCATCGACCGGGTGGGGGTGAAGGACCTCTTCTACCCCATCCAGGTGCTGGACCGCGAGCGCGGCCGCCAGGCCACCGTGGCCCGGGTGAGCATGTTCGTAAACCTGCCCCATCGCTTCAAGGGCACGCACATGAGCCGTTTCGTGGAGTTGCTCAACGAGCGCTGCCACGACATGAGCACCACCGCCATCCCCGGCCTGCTGCGGGAGATGCGGCGCCGCCTGCGCGCCGACACCGCCGAGATCGCGGTGGCCTTCCCCTTCTTCCGGCGCAAGCGCGCCCCGGTGAGCCGCACCGAGGGGCTGCTCCACTACCCGGTGACGGTGCGCGGCCGGGCGGGCCGCAGCGTGCGTCTGGAGATCGAGGTCGAGGTGCCCATCACCGCGCTGTGCCCGTGCTCCAAGGCCATCTCGGAACGCGGGGCGCACAACCAGCGCGGCTGGGTGCGGGTGCGCTTCGTGCCGCGGCGCTTCGTGTGGCTGGAGGAGATCATCGACCTCGTCGAAGGCTGCGCCTCCTGCGACGTGTACTCGGTGCTGAAGCGCCAGGACGAGAAGTTCGTCACCGAGCGCGCCTACCGGCGGCCGCGCTTCGTGGAGGACGTGGCCCGCGAGGTGGCGCAGAGGCTCGCCCGCCACCCGCGCCTGGCCGCCTTCTCGGTCGAGGTGGAGAACCAGGAGTCCATCCACGCCCACAACACCTACGCCTGCATCGGGCCCCGGCCTAGCTGAAGTCCTTGCCCATGGCGATGGCCAGAAGCAGCGCCAGGATCCCCAGAGGGCACACCACCCGGATCAGCCACAGCCACACCGCAAACAGCGCGCCGCGCCCGCCCGCACCCAGTTCGTCCCGAGCGGCGTCCCTCCCCAGGAACCAGCCCACGAACACGGTGGTGAACAGCCCGCCCAGCGGCAGCATCCAGTTGGCCGCCAGGTGATCCAGCGTGGCGAGCACGCCGGGTTTGCCGGAAAACAGCGAAAACGACGACAGCCAGGACACCGCCCCCAGCGACAGCGCCGAGAGGCACGAGCCCAAAAACACCGCCCCGGCCGAGAGCAGCGTGGCCCGCGGTCGCGTCATGCCCTGGCGATCCACCAGCAGCGACACCAGCACCTCCAGCAGCGAAATGGTGGAGGTGAGCGCGGCGAAGGCCAACAGCACGAAGAACAGCGGCCCCAGCAACGCCCCGCCCGGCATCTGGGTGTAGAACAGCTTGGGCAGGGTCACGAAGAGCATCCCGATGGAGGAGGCCGAGACCTGATCGCGCATGCCGGGAATGGAGTGGATGATGCTGAACATGATGATGCCGGCGACGACGGCCATCCCGGTGTCGAGCAGCGTCACCGACAGCGCCGCCCGCGGCAGCGAGACGTCCTTTTTCAAATACGAGCCGTAGGCGATCATCGCGCCCAGCCCGAGCGAAAGCGAGAAGAAGGCCTGGCCCAGCCCCTCCAGAATCATCTCGGCGCGAAAGGAGGAGATTTTCGGCACGAAGAGATGGGCGAGGCCCGCGCCAGCCTCGGGCAGGACGAGCGCGGTGATCAGGATGTAGAGCAAAATCAGCGCCAGCGCCGGCATCATGATCTTGCTGCCGCGCTCGATGCCGCTCCCCACTCCCTTGTACACGATGAAAGCAGTGAGGCCGGAGAAGAGCAGCGCGAGCAGGAGCTGCTGCCAGCCGTCGGCGAGAAACCGGCCGAAGTCTGCCGCGCCCGCGGCCGGATAGCCACCGAACGACCAGCCCAGGCACTGCACGAAGAGCTTGAGGGACCAGCCGGCGATGACGGTGTAGTAGGAGAGGATGACCGCGGCCGCCGTCACTCCCAGCCAGCCCACGCCCGACCAGGCCCGGTTCCCGAGCCGGGCAAAGGCCACCACCGGGTTGGCCTGGGCCCGCCGCCCCAACATGAACTCGGCGATCATGATGGGCAGCCCGAACAAAGCCACCGCCACCAGATAGGACAGCACAAACACGCCGCCGTCGTTTTCCCAGGCGAGATAGGGAAACTTCCACAGGTTGCCGAGTCCCACAGCCGAACCCGCCGCGGCCAGGATGAATCCGAGCCGCGAACCCCAGTGGCCTCTGTCCTGCGTCATGCCGTTCTCCTCGGTCGCCCCGCGCGGCTCCGGCCGCGCCGGCATGATAGACCAAGCCCGCGCGCCCTGCCAAATTTCCCGACCCGGCCTTCTCGTGCCGGGCCGGACAGGTTTGACTGCGCTCGCGCCGCCATATAGCTTTTCGCGCATGATCCCGAGATATCCGCTTCTGCTCCGTCCCGGCCCGATCCTGCTGGCCCTGATCGCCGCCGCCGGTCCCGGCACGGCCTCGGCTCACCGCTGCGAGTTGTGGGCCTGGAGCAAGAACGGCGCCTCCGCCGCAATGCTGTGCACCGAATCCTGCCGCAATTGCCCGGGACGGGAGGAGATCTTGATCCTGGGGCCGGCGGCGCCCGGCAAGCCCGCCATCGTTTGGCAGGCCGGGGATGTGGACGGGGCGCCGGAGCCGGCCGCGCGCGAGCAGATGCTGCTGCGTTCGGCCGACTGGCTGCGCAGCATCGGGTTCGACGTGCCCACAGAGCTGCCGCCCTATGCCGGCGGGCATCCGGCGCAGCCGGGCGCGTTCCCGAGCCCCGGCTGGAAGACCGTGACCCTGGCGCCGCCGCCCGATCCGGCCGCCCCCGCGGCCAACGCCAACGACCCGGCCGGCCGCTGCGCGGAGGGCGTGCCATGGCCGGGCAGTCACGCCGCGATTCCCGTGCCGGTTTCTTCCTCGCGCAACCCGCGATTGACGATGCTCACCGTCTCCGGCTGCGCCCGCAACGAAAACCGCGAAAACGTCCTTTTCCTCCGGCTCGACTTGATCCCCTTCGACGAATCGGCCGCGCGCTGGATGGGCCAGCTCGCCTGGATCTGGGACACCGGCCACGTCTCCGCCGAAATCGAGGTGGCGGTGTCGCCGCAATTGCGGGCGGTGCTCCTGCGGCGGCAGGCGGATTCGTCGGGGCGAACGCGCGAGGCGCTGTTCCCAATCTCCATCGCCGTCCAGGACGATTCGATGTCCCACAAACCCGACCTCTACCCCGGCGCCTACGGCGGCACCTTCGGCGAGAACGTCGTCGAGTATCTCTCCATGCCGCGGGTGCTGGCTGGGGCCTTCCTGGGAAGCATCGGCGGCGGAGGCGACTCCTACGCCTGGCACTATTTCCACCTGGCCGTGCTGGAATACCTCACCTTCGGCGAGCCCAACCCGTGGTGGGACATCGGCGTGGGCGGATCGCTGTTTTCCTACCAGCGCTCCGATCGCGGCTCCGGCTGGTCCATCCTGGGATTCGGGCCCGCCCTGCGCATCGGCCGGCTCATCCTCCAGGGCCGGGTGGACGCGCTGTCGTTTATGGACGGCGACTGGCGGCCCGGCCTCGGCCTGCGGGCCATGCTGCCGCTGGCCACCCCTCGCGAGGCGGGGATGTGGGGCATCTTCATGCCGATTCCCATGGTGGGATACGACGTCTGGTACCGCTCCAATTTCGAACACGACGAGACCCACTTCTTCTGGGGCGTGACCTGGCTGGGAAACTTTTTCTAGCTGCGGAGTGAGCCATGCGCGATTGGCTCGAGCGTCGATTCTCGCTTTCCGAACGGGGGACCAGCGTGCGCGCCGAGGTGCGCGGCGGCGTGGTGACCTTTCTCGCCATGAGCTATATCGTCTTCGTCCAGCCGAGCGTGCTCGGGGCCGCGGGGATGGATTTCGGCGCGGTGATGGTGGCCACCTGCCTGGCCTCCGCCCTGGCCTCGCTGGTCATGGCCTTCGGCGCCAACTACCCGGTGGCGCTGGCGCCCTGCATGGGAGAGAACTTCTTCTTCGTCAGCGTATGCGCCGGCGCCGTGACCGGCTCCCCGGTTCCCTGGCCGGCGGCGCTGGCGGCGGTGCTGGTCTCGGGAGTCTTGTTCCTCCTGCTATCGGCCTTTCGCTTCCGCGAGGCCATCGTGGAGAATCTCCCGCTCTCGCTCAAGCACGCCATTCCGGCCGGCATCGGGCTGTTCATCGCCTTCATCGGCTTGCAGCAGGGCGGCCTGGTGGCACCCGCGCCGGGATCGATGGTGCGCCTCGGCGATCTGTCCTCGGGTCCGGCCCTGCTCACCCTGGGCGGCCTGCTGCTGACCGGGACGCTGCTCGCCCTGCGCATTCCCGGGGCCATCCTGTGGGGGATCCTGGCCGCCACCGCGGCCGCGCTCCCGCTGGGGCTCGCCGAGTGGCACGGCATCGTCAGCTCCCCGCCCAGTCTGTCGCCGGTGCTGCTGAAGCTCGATGTCGCGAGCCTTCTCGACGCGGCCATGATTCCGGTGGTGGTGATCTTTCTCTTCATGGTGCTGTTCGACACCGTGGGCACGCTGGTGGGCGTGGGGCAGCAGGCGGGCCTGATGAAGGACGGCAAGCTCGAGCGCGCCGGACGGGCGCTGTTCTCCGACGCCGTGGGCACGACCGCCGGCGCCCTGCTCGGCACCTCCACCGTGTCCGCCTATATCGAGAGCGCCGCCGGCGTGGCGGCCGGCGCGCGCACCGGGCTGGCGTCCGTGATCACCGCGGCGGGCTTCCTGCTGGCCATGTTCTGCTACCCGCTGGTGCGCATGGTCGGCGGCGGAGTGATGATCGACGGCGTTTCCTTCCACCCCATCACCGCGCCGGTGCTCATCCTGGTGGGTTCGATGATGCTGCGCGCGGCCGCGCACATTCCCTGGGACGAGCCGGCCGAGGCCATCCCGGCCTTCCTGGTGATCGCCGGCATCCCGCTCACCTATTCCATCGCCGACGGGCTGGCCCTGGGCTTCGTCGCCTACCCGCTGCTCCGGCTCCTCTCGGGCAAGGGGCGGCAGGTGCCGGCGCTGGTGTACGCGATGGCACTGCTTCTGTGCGGCGTGTTCGTCATGAAGGCGCTGCTGCGGGCCTGAGCCGCGGGAGCCGAGGCCGGCGGCCGACCCGCGGCGGCCGATCGGCATGGGGTGGTCACGGGGCCGTTCTTCTCTCTCAGGAAGGCAACACGAACCGGCGAAGAAGAGACCGGCACGCGGAGCGGGGTCCGGGACTCTCGCGGGGCTTTTCCCTCAGGCGATCTTGTGGCCGCACTCGGGGCAGAACTTGGCCCCCGGAGACAGCTGCGCGCCACACTCCGGACAGGCGTCCTTTTTCTTGAGGGCGAAGCCGCACTCGGGGCAGAACTTGGCGTTCTGGGCCAGGGGCTTTTCGCAGTTCGGGCACGAGGCGACGATCCCCTCGCGCCAGACCTCGCGATGGAGCTTCTTGTCCTCCTCGGCCATGGCGGCGTGGGCCCAGACCTCCTCGACCGACTTGCTGGCCTGGGCCGCGGCCATCTCCACCCCGAGATCCGGTGCGCAATTCTTGCACAGGCCTTTTTTCTGCGACCAGCAGCGCTCGCGGCACACCCAGGCGTTGCAGCGCGGGCACTGGATGAAGGAGGGCTTGACCTCCTCCACCGCCTTGGCGAAGGCCCGGTCGCGGGCCTGGTGCCAGGTCGCCGAGCGCGCCCGCTCGCTCACCTGGCGCGCCTTGCCGAAGATGCCGCCAAAGAGATCCGAAGCGGCGCTGAGCACCGAGGCTGCCGCGCCCGCGGCGAAGGTGGAAAAGCGGGTCTTGTACCCCGAGTGGCAGCGGTCGCAATGGAATTCGAACTGGAAGCCGGTATCGGTGCAGTGATCGGTGACGTTGGAGGTGAACTGAATGGTGTCGCCCATGGGGCCCTCCTTCACACACCGGGCCTACCCCGCTTCGCCGGGCCGCTCGATCTCGACCAGGACGTGGTCACGGATGTTGCGCGCCACCGAGAGCAGAAGCGGCTGGCCGCCGATTTCGAACAGGTGCGAGTGCACCTCGACCGGGATCCCCTGTCCGTCCCGCGTCACCACCTCGGTCTCGTACAACACCTTCGGCTCGCGGGAGAGCAGCTCCATCATGCCCGGCAGGGCGGCCGCCTCGCGCGGGGCCAGCACGTCCATCACGGTCTTTTGCAGCAGCTCCTCGCGGCTGAACTTCAGCGTCTCGCAGGCCGCACGGTTGACCTCGGAAAAGCAGCCGATGACCCGATCGGAAGAGATGGGGTTCACAAACACCATGTCGGACACGGCGTCGAACAGCCCGCGGTACAGAGCCTCGCTGCGCTTCGCCAGCTCCAGCGCCTGGCGCAGCTCCTCGTTGGTGGAGAGAAGCTGGTTGGCCATGTCGTAACGCTCGCGCAGCAGGCGCCGGCGATCGCGGGCCCAGCGGACTTTTTCCTCCACCACCGAGATGTGGGGCAGCGGCTTGATGAGGTAGTCGCAGGCGCCCAGGCGCAGCGCCTCCACCGCGCTCTCCAGCGAGGCGTAGGCGGTGATGATGATGACCTCGACGCTCGGCCAGTCGCGCCGCACGATGCGCAGCAGCTCCAGCCCCGTCATGCCCGGGAGGTTCTTGTCCAGCAGCAACACCTCGGGCGGATGATCGCGCAGGATGGGCAAGGCCTCCTCGGCGGTGGCCGCGCCCGCGACGGCAAACTCCCCGACCAGCGCCATCACCAGCGTGTCCAACATCACCGGTTCGTCATCGACCACCAGCACCCGGCTGGCGCCGACGATGCCGCGATAGGGATCGGCAGAAGCTGCGGTCATGAAGCCCGACTCCGCGCGCTCTCTTTTTCGAAGCGCAGTCCCCCCGGGTCCGCCGCGATTTTCACCGTGTCTCCGGAGACGAAGCGGCCAGCCAGGATTCCCTCGGCCAGCGGTTCTTCGACCAGCCGGCGCAGGGCCGCGCGCAGCGGCCGGGCGCCCAGGGTGAGGTCCGGACATCCCTCGCGCGCCAGGAACGAGGCCACCTCGGCACCGGCCTCGATCCGGATCTTGCGTTCCTCGGCCAGCCGGGCCGAGCTCTCCCGAAGCATGAGGGCCGCGATGGCGGCCAGATCCTCGCCCGACAGCGGGCGAAAGAACAGGTGCTCGTCCATGCGCCCCCACAGCTCGGGCGGGAAGGCCCGCCGGGCCGCGTCCAGCGCCGCCGGAGCGGGGTCGGCGGCCGCGGGCCGGGAAGCACCATCGGCGTTCCCGAAGCCGATGCGCGCCTCCGCCGGCCGACCCAGGGCCTGGCAACCCAGATTGGAGGTCAGCACCACCACCGTGTTGGTGAAGTCCACGGTCCGTCCCTTGCCGTCGGTGAGACGCCCCTCGTCGAGCAATTGCAGCAGCAGAAGCTGCACCTCGGGATGGGCCTTCTCCACCTCGTCGAACAGCACCAGGGTGTAGGGCCGCCGCCGCACCGCCTCGGTGAGCTGGCCGCCCTCGTCATGGCCGATGTAGCCCGGCGGAGATCCGACCAGGCGGGACAGCGAGTGCGGCTCGCCGTATTCGCTCATGTCGATGGAAACCATCGCTTCGCGGCTGCCGAAGAGAAACTGCGCCAGCACCCGGGCGCACTCGGTCTTGCCCACGCCGGTCGGCCCGAGGAACAGAAACGAGCCGATGGGGCGCCGGTTGGAAAATCCCGCGTAGTTGCGCCGGATCACCCGAGCGATGGCCCGCACCGCGGCGGTGTGGCCGATGAGCTGCATGGACAGGATGCGCTCCATGTTCAGCAGCCGCTCGGCGTCGGTCATGAGCAGGCGCTCCACCGGGATTCCGGCCGCGGCCGACACCACCCGGGCCACCGCCTCGACGTCCACCCGCGATTTTTCGGAGCGGCGGGCGCGCGAGCCGGCCCGATCGATGAGCGCGATGGCCTTGTCGGGCAGACAGCGCTCCGGCAGATAGCGCGAGGCCAGACGCACCGCCGCCTCCAGGGCATCGCGGTCGTAGGATACGCCGTGGTGGCGCGCGTATTCCTCGGCCAACCCCTCCAGGATCTGCATCGTCTGAGCGGCCGACGGCTCCGGGACCTGAATGACGTGAAAGCGCCGGGCGAAAGCGGGATCGTTCTGGATGAAGCGGCGGTATTCGTCGTGCGTGGTGGCCCCGATGCACGGAAACTCCCCGCGGGCCAGCGCCGACTTGAGCTCGTTGGCCGCGTCCTGCGGCCCGTCCCCGGTCGAACCGGCGCCGATCAGGGTGTGCATCTCATCGAAGAACACGATCACCTTGCCCTGCGCCCGGGCGACTTCTTCCCGGATCTTGCCCAGTTTCTCGGAGAACGCGCCGCGAAGCTGGGTTCCGGCCAGCAGCGAGGACACGTCCAGCTCGATGAGCCGGGGCCGGCCCAGGGCTCGCGCGCCGGGGGCGTCCTGCGCGATGTTGCAAGCCAGACCCTCGACGATGGCGGTCTTGCCCACGCCGGGTTCGCCCACCAGGAGCGGATTGTTGGCGCGGCGCTTGAGCAGCGTGTCGATCACTTCCTCGATCTCGCGCTCCCGCCCAATGAGCGGATCGATCCGCCCCTGGGCGGCCTGGGCGGTGAGGTTGCGCCCCAGGCGGGACAGCATGGGGAACTCCTCGGGGTCGAGTTCCCAGGCCGCAGCCGGGCTATCGGGCGGCGGCTGGCTGGCCCGATCGAGTTCTTCCTGCGCATCCTCGTCCGCCGGGTCCTCCACCTCGACCGCCTCTCGGGCGGGAAGCGGCGGCGCCTCGGTCTGCACCCGCCCCGCCGGCGACGATGCGGCGGCGGCGGCGATCGGCGAGGCGGCGGGTTCTCCCGAGCGAGCGGACTTGCCGTCGCGAGGTTTGAACGCCAGCCGCCGGGGCAATCGGCCGGTCACGTAGGACAGCGCGGTGTTGCGGAACGCCGGCACCACCAGGCCGGTGCGCCGCAACAGGTCGTAGGCCAAGGAGTCGCGGGCGCCGCACATGGCGATGAGCAGGTGCAGGCAATCCACCGCCTCGGCGCCGCAGCCCGAGGCCAGCTGGCGCGCCTTGTGCTGGACCAGGCGCACCAGGTTGGGCGGCTCATCCTCCACGGTGTGCACCAGCGCCAGGATGGCATCCTCGTCGATGCGCTTTTCCTTGAGCAGGATCTCGGCCCGGTTGGGCACGGTGAACAGGGCGAGCAGAAGATGGGCGGTGGTGAAGCGCTGGCTGGTCTGCCGGGCGATGTCCTCGGCCTCGGCCAGGACCTGGCGCAGTTCCGTGCTGGCATGAAGAGTCATCGCGTCTCCAGGGCCATCCGGCGGTCCATGTAGCAGATTCGCAAACCGAATTCAAACCCGTGCGGCCCGCTCAGAAGCTCCACGAGACATCGAGGACGGCGGCGATCTGGTGCCGGACCACGATGGCGCTGTCGTAGCGCCCGATCTTCTTGTCGTCGTCGGGCGGCTGGTTGTCCACGCCCAGCGGAAGCTGGACCCCCAGCGCCGCCGAGAACGATCCCGAGCTGAAGCGCGGGCCGACGGTGACGGAAAAGCCGGTGCCGACCAGGCCGTCCAGGGCCACCAGGGCGTTGAACTCCGACACGATGGAGACGCTCTCCGTGATGGCGACCGGAGCGGCCAGATCGTAGAAGAGCACAAACCCCGCTCGGCGATCGGTGCCGTAGATGGTCTCGTCGACGTTGTCCGCCACCAGAATCAAGCAGCCCAGATCGGTCTGGAGGCTCACCCGGCCCAGGTTCTGGCCGAAGGTCACGTAGGGGACAAGACCCAGGTTGAGTCGCGGGATGAGGCCCATGTCGAGCATGGGCTTCTGGGCCACGAGGTAGCGCTTGCCGAAGTTGCTGTCGTCCTGGATGGCGCCGGCCTGAACGGCGGCGAGCCGCTTTTCCTCGCCGATGCGCGAGGTGGGGCCGATGAGATCCAGCCCCACGCTCAGGTGCTTGCGCCCGCCCGCGTCCTCGTGCACCAGGAAGCGCGCCCCGAGCTGAACATCGCCCACGGTGAAACTCGCGCCCACGCCGTCGGACCAGGCCACTCCGCTGGGCAGGCGCAGATGGACGCCGAAGCGCCCGAGCCTGTATTCGCCCTCCAGCACCAGGCCGACCGAGGTCGCATCCGGGCTGGCGCCCAAACCGCTGCGCAACCGCACCCGGTTTCGAGGGATTCCCGCCAGGGCGAAGATCGGCTCTTGATAAGGCCACACCCGCTCCTCCGGCGCGGCCGGGCCGTTCTCCGGCGACACGGGCGAAGGGCTCTCGACGGAGGCAGGCGCTTTCGCGGCCGGATCCGTCGCGGCCTCATCGGTCGCGGCGCTGTCTTCTTCCTCTTGCTCTTCCTCGGCCCGGGCGATCGGCGGAAGGCACAGGCTCAGCCACAACGCGAGCATCCACCGGTTTGGCATAGGCTCACTCCCCGTTTCTCGCGCCCATGGTTAGCATATCGAAGGAGAAGGGGCAAGGCGAGCGCTTTTCACCGAGCGCCACCGGGTCACATGGGCACCTCGATGCAGCGACCGGTGATGCAGAAGTACGGCACGTCGGTGGGGCAATCGGCGCTGGTCTGGCACGGCACGACTCCTTCCGCGCACACCGGCAAACAGCAATCGTTCTGGCACTGCTCGTTGTCCGCGCCGTCGCCACACACTTCACCGCAAGCCGGTTCCTTGCCATGGCACAAGAGATCGTCGCAGTCCTTGAGCGTGTCGGCGTCGAATGGCGGCATTCTACCCCAGGAGATGGCTCCAGACGCCTGGAACTTTCCGAAAGGCGAGCGCGTTACGAACAGCAGCTCCCGCAGCCGGAGGAGTCGCCTGCGGACCGGAGGGAATTCTTCGAGGTGATGGACAGGCCGGCGCGCCAGCCGCTTTCGGCGTAGTCGATGGTGATGTCGCCCGCCTTTTCCATCAGGGATTTCTCCACCACGAACCGAAGGCCATCGAACTCGAACCCGTCGTCGTCGTCTTTTGGCTCATCCAGAGCCAGGCCCAATGAGGGCCCGCCTCAACCAAAGGCAAGATATACGCGAAAGGCGGAGTCCGTCTTTTCGTCGGCGAGATATTGCTTGAGTCTTTTTCGCGCGGCTTCGTTCACAATCAGCATTGGCTCTCCTTTGTCTTGGCTCCCGATATAGAGGCTAACCAAAATCCGAAATCATGGCAAGTGGAAACTCGACCTACCAGACGGCCAGACACCCGATAAAATTTGCAACCGCTCGAAAAACATATAAAAATCACACAAAGGCACCGCAAGCACCGCAGAACAAACCGAGCACTTCTGTCACACCAACACCAAAACAGACGCTTTTCCGCCCCGCCGCACAATAAAATAAAACAACAAAAACAAATCTTTACAAATACAGCGACTGATGCCGTTTTGGCACAGTCATTGCTCCATGTAGTCAGTGCAAGTAACCCTGGAGGCCAAAATGACAACCACTCGATCGACCTGGACGCTTTCGATTTTGGCTGTCGCGACTCTCCTGCTCTCCGGCTGCATGAACAACCGGGATATGATCGAGGGTTCGGGCCGCGACTTTGGCGAAATCCTCCAGGAAGTCCGCGTGTGCGCGGATGGCGCCACCGTAAACGGCATCGACGTGTCCTACTGGCAGGGCACCATCAACTGGGACCGGGTCGCGGGCGCGGGCATCAAGTTCGCCATCATCCGCACCAGCGACGGGTTCTTCCGCGATCCCCAGTTCGCCCGCAACTGGTCCGAGGCCCGGCGGGTGGGCCTGATCCGTGGGGCCTATCACTTCTTCCGCCCCAACAAGGACGCCGCGCAGCAGGCCGATCAGGTGGTGGAGATGGTGGGCCGCCTGGGCGCCGGGGATCTGCCCGTGACCATCGACATCGAGGACGAGAGCCTGTACTCCGGCTACTCCAAGGCCACCGTGGCGAGCAAGATCCGGACCTTCGTGGACCGGGTCGAGGCCGGCACGGGCAAGAAGCCCATGATTTACGTGGGCTATTATTTCTGGGTGGACATCGTCAACGATCGAAGCTTCGGAAGCAACGCGCTGTGGATCGCCCAGTGGGGCGTCAGCTGCCCCAACATCCCGGACACCTGGACCCGCTGGACCATCCTCCAGACCAGCGACAAGGGCACCGTGCCCGGCATCTCCGGCAACGTGGACCTCGACCTCTTCAACGGCAACGCCGACGCCCTGGCGGCCTTCGCCGGCGGTGACGGCGGCGGTGGCGGCGGCGGCGGCGGTGGCGGCGATGTCGGCGACGACGCCACCATCCAGGGCGTGGTGTTCGAGGATATCGGTGTCGGCACCAGCGACATGAGCCGCAGGCTCCCCGGCGCCACGGTGACCATCTCCGGTGGCGGCTCCACCACCGCTGGCGCGGGCGATGCCTACTGGTCGTTTGCGGTGGCCGGCGGAAGCTACACCGTGACCGCCTCGCTGACCGGCTACCAGACGGCTTCGCGGACCTGCAGCGTCTCGGCGGGCGGATCGGTGTGGTGCTCGATCGGCCTGGTCGCCTCCGGTAGTGGCGGCGGCGGCGGTGACACGGGCGGCGGCGGGGGCGACACGGGCGGCGGCGGCGGCGACACGGGCGGCGGCGGTGACACCGGCGGTGGAACCACTTGCGGCGTCGATCCCGAGGCTGATCCCGCCACCCAGGGAAAGCTCTACGGCAAGGCCGTGATCTACAACAGAGAAGACCCGGATCCTCGCCATGGTGTTCCCGTGGGAGGAGTAGAGATCGCCGTGGAGGGGATGAACAAGATCGTAACCACCTGCGCGGATGGCTCTTTCGAAGTTTGGGCCGAGCCCGGAGAGAAGGTTCTTTCCGCCCAGAAGCCGGGCTACGTCGGCGGAACCGCCGTGTGCACCCCGATCCTGGGCCAGCAGGTCGAGTGCTACGTCCTGATGATCCCGATCGTGCCCGACGAGAACCCCGCCGATCCCGAACCGGTCGGCTGCGCCACCGCGGGCGGCACCCCGGCCGGGCTCTCCCTCCTCGGCCTGCTCCTTCTCGCCATCCGCCGGCGCCGTTCGTAGTTGCGGTCGAGTTCCCTCGCTGCGACGAACATCTGGAAAAAATAGACCCTCTTGGGGGAACCCGGCACAAAAGGACAAGCGCCCGTCGAGTCGCTCCTGGCGGAAAAACCCCTTTTCAGATCCGTCTCAAATGACGATAATGAACTGCTTTCCAGAAAGGATACGATGATCCGGCCAAAGATGAGCCTCCTCGCCGTGCTCGCCGCGGCATCTCTATGGCTGGGCGCCACTCTCGCGCCGGGGTGCTCCTCGCGGCAGGCCGAAGATCCCGACATCGGTTTCGAGGAGGCGGACGGGGCGGCCGACGACGGCGGACCGACGCGCGACGACGGAGGCGAGGTGCCGGAAGACGGAGCCTCGGTTCCTGACGACGGAGGTGCTTTCCCGGACGATGGGGGTGCCGCGGCTGACGAGGGAGAGCCCGCGGGGGACGACGGGGGTCCGGCGCAGGACGACGGCGGCGGCATAGCAGACGACGGCGGGCCGGTCGAGAACGACGGGGGCTCGGCGCAGGACGACGGCGGCGCGACCGAAGACGACGGCGGCCCGCTGCCCGATGACGGCTCCCCGGCGCAGGACGACGGCGCAGGGCCCGCCAACACGATCCAGGCGGTGTTTTCCACCCGCCCGCAAGACAACGGCCGGGACTACGCCATCGAGGACGCCATCGTCGATCTCATCCAGCGGGCCGTACCCGGCTCGCGCATCCGGGTGGCCATCTACACCTTCACCCGCGACCGGGTGGCGGACGAGCTTTTGGCAGCCTACCAGCGCGGGGTGGACGTGAAGGTGCTCCTCGACGGCGGCGCCGGCGACCTCCTGGGCAGCGAGGTGGGCACGCTTCAGACGGGGCTCGGCCTGGACCGGGTCCACCTGTGCGATGCGCCGGGGACGGCCTGCGTCGGGACCGGCATCATGCACCACAAGACCTTCCTGTTCTCGCGGCTTTCCGACGGGACCGAGAACGTCGTGCTCCAGGCCTCGCACAACCTGACCAACATCCAGCTCAACTTGCACAACAACGCCGTGATCATCCGCGGTGACCGCGCCCTGTTTTCGAGCTACGAGCGGGCCTTCGAGGATCTGTGGGCCGACACCGAAAACGAATACTACTACCACTCCGACGATGGCGACGGGCCGGCGCGAGTGTACTACTTCCCCAAGGGTAGCGGCTCCGATCCGGTGGTGTCCATCCTCGACAACGTCCGCTGCGACGCGACCTCGCGCATCCGGGTGCTCTCGGCGTTCTTCACCGACGCGCGCTTGGCCGTGGCCCAGGCCCTGGTGGCGCGCCGGCAGGCCGGCTGTGACGTGGCGGTGGTGGCGAGCACCGCGGAGAACAACCTCGGCGCCAGCGTGCAAAACACCCTGACCGCGGGCGGCGTGACCCTGGTCCCGTACCCGGAGCGCAGCGGCGGCTGGACCATCCACTCCAAGGTCCTGCTCATCGACGCGCCGTTCGAGGGCTCGGCGGGGCACCGGCGGCTGGTCTTTTGCGGCTCGCACAACTGGACCGGGCCGGCGCTGTGGAGCAACGACGAGACCATGCTGCGCGTCGAGGACGACGCCGTGTTCCAGGCTTTCCTCGACGACTGGGCCCGCACCCGCGAGGCGGCCGACCGGCCTTGAGGCCGCACTCGCAGCCCTGAGCCCCCTGGATTTCCTGACCTTGCCGCGCGAGCACGGTGGCCCACATGGCGAGCGCATTCTTGCGCAACATTCCCCAACGCGGCCTCCGGTCGCAACCCGAACGCACGCGCGCTTGCGGTGCTCTTTCGTCCTCGCGGCCGATCGCGCCAGGAAACATCTGCGTCAGAGTCGTGCACTTTACGTTCAGAGAATCTACCGCAAAAGCGCCGCCGGCCCGTCGAACAGCATCCGGGCGGGCGGGGCGCGCCGGGAGGTTCCGGCCGCGTCGGACGGCGGATCGCTTGCCAGAACGTCCTTCCCGGTGCCGCATCCGGCAGGATCGAACCGCAGCGCCATCCCGCCCTCCCCTCCCACCAGCGCCGTTCCGTCGGGCAGCCAGGCGACCGCGCCCAGAAAGCGATCCACCCCGGCGCGGCAGTCCCGCCAACTTTTTCCTCCGTCCTCGGACAGCCAGGCCGCGCCCGCGCGCCCCACGGCCAGCCCCCGCTCGCCGCTCGCGTCGAACGCCGCCGCGTAGAGCTCCGCGCCGCTTCCACCGCTGACGCGGGAAAAACTCCTGCCGTCGTCCGCCGAGCGCCAGATTCCGCCGCCGTCCCCCACCGCCGCCCACACCCCCCGCGCGGCCGGGGCCACGTCGTACAGCCAGTCGGCGATCGGCGAGAAGCTCGCCGGCGCGAAGGTCGCGCCGTCCGTGGAGCGCGCCAGATACGCCCAGTACCCCGCCGCCATCCAGGTTCCCCAAGATGCCCGCTGGATCGCGGCGCCCTGGGCGCGCATCCCGTACGACGCCATGAAGGATACGTCCGTAAACGTCTGGCCGCGGTCCTCGGTGGCCGCTCCGGACCAGTAGGCGGTGCCGACCAGGCGCGCGGCGGCGCAGGCCACGCCGTTCAGGTGGCTGTAGCCCATCATCGGCTCGCCGATCTCGGGGATGACCGGCCGCTGCGTCCAGCGGGCGCCGCCGTCCAGGGACACCGCCGCCGCGCCGCCCCCCACGAGCAACCCGAAGCCGTCGCCGGTCAGGCACAGCGAGGTCCAGGCGCGGCGCGGGAAGGCCGGCTGGCCGGTGACCTCCACCGGGCTCCATCGGCCATCGGGATCCCGGCGCCACAGGCCGGCGTGGCCCCCCGCGGCCAGCAGCGAGCCGTCCGCGAGTGTCGTGAAGGCGAGCAAGGGCTCGGTCGTCCCGACATCTTCCGTGGTCCAGCCGGCCCGCAGCGCCCCGGGGTCCGGGCGCAGGCCGCCGTCCAGGAAGTCCCATATCTCCGGATACATCCAGCCGTACAGCTCATGGCCGGCGTCGGTCTCCCGCACCCAGATCTGCTCCGCCGGGAAGGAAGCCGCCGCAAGCAGGTTGACCAGGTTGTCGTGGTAGGCCCACATGTAGTCCCGAAAACCGGTGACCAGGGCGGCGCGGGCGCTCGTCCTCGGGACGGAAGAAACGGTCCAGGAGCCGCCCCCGACGAACCCGTAGCCGACAAAGGGGCTTTCCGGGTCCGCCATCAGCACCGCGGTCTGGTTGGTGCCCGAGGAAAACCCCATCAGGTAGAGTCGGCCCGGGTCCAGGTTGTAGCGCGTTTTGAGTTCCGAAACCAGCGCAAGGATGAACCGGCGGTTGCGTTCGGGGTCGCCGCGGTTCTGATCCCAACGATAGACGCGCTGGCCGCCTTCCAGGCTGGAGCGGGAGCGGGGTCGAAGCAGGATGAACCCCCGGCGGTCCGCGGTCGCCAACGCGTCACTCAGCCCGTAGGCTTCCTCGGGATAGTCTCCGGCCGTGCCGTGCAGGTCGACGAGCAAGGCCGCCGGAACCGCGCAGTCGTAGCCTGCCGGGACATAGAGATAGTAGGCCCGCTCCTCGCCGTCGATGGAAAACCGCTGGTCGCGGTACGTCCCCGGCATTCCGCGGCAGGGCCCCGGGTCCGCCCCCGCGTCGGTCTCGCCGTCCGGTCCCGCGTCCCGCCCGGCGTCCCGCCCGCCATCCGGCCCGCTGTCGGGCGACGCATCCCCGTCGGCCGCACCGTCCGCGTCTTGTCCGGCATCAACACCCGCGTCCGTGCCCGCGTCGGCCGGCGCGCCGCCGCCCGCGCAAGAGGCGGCCACCCAGGCCGCAACCCACAAACAACCCAACAGCGAAAGCCGGCTTCTCATCGAGTTCATTTTCGGCTCCAGCGGTCGATCTCTTCTTGCAACAACGGCCATCATCCTCGGGAACGACCGGACGAGCACGAGAAAATGGGAACTTCCTATTCGAGGAACCGCAGCATCCGCCACACCCGCTCTCTCCAGGCGATCTCGTTGTGCGGGGCGCCGGGCTCGAGGTGGTAGCACACGTCGGCGTTCTCGTCGCACGGCTGGTTGAGGCCGGCGTCGAACCCCGAGAATCCCTTGGATTGGAGGAGATTGCGGACCTCCAGGGTGTCGGTGGCGCCGTCGGCGTTCGTCTGCGGATCTCCGCCCGAGTCGAGGTAGATGGGCAGGGCGAGCCGTCCCGGCAGCGCGCGCACCTGATCGCGCGCGGCCTGGTTCGTGTCCTGGCACACCCAGAAGGCTCCCGACATCGAACCGATGCCGCGCCGGAAGAGATCGGGATGCCGCAGGCCGATGAACATGGAGATGGTGCCGCCCAGCGACGAGCCGGCCATGGAGCGCTCCATGGGATCGAGCCGGTAGGCGTCCTCCATGAGCGGGATCACCGTCTCCAGCAAGAACCGCTCGTAGGCCTCGGCCTTCCCGCCGAACGGCTCGCCCTGGCTCTCGTCCACGCACGGGGTGTACTCGTCGAGGCGCGATGAGGTGTTGGCGACGCCGATCGCGAAGAAGGGCGCGACGTTGCCGAAGATGACCTCCTGGTCCGCGGCCAGATTCACCCACCAGCCGCCATTGCCGAAACAACAGGTGCTGTCGTCGAAGACGTTCTGGCCGTCGTGCAGGTAGAGCGCCGGGTAGCGCCTCGCCTCCTCGGCCCGGTAGCCGGCGGGGACGTACACGAACACGTCGCGGCCGTTGCCCAGTTCGTTCGAGACGATCCCGGGCCACCACTCGAGGTGGCTCTGGCGGCTCTCGGGAAAGTTCACCACCGAGTTCTTCCGGTCCGGGTTGGCGCCGAAGTCGTCGAAGGCGAAGGCGCGGTTGGCCGGGTCCATCCGCCAGGTGCCGTCCACCACCAGCTTGTACTCGTACCGCGCCGGATTCAGCTCGACGCGGCGCGCCCACAGCTCCGAGGCGCACACGCGCTCCAGCGGCTCCGGCGCCCAGGCGTTGAATTCTCCCGCGACCTCCACCGAGTTCGCCTGCCCGAAGTAGAGAAAGACGGCCTGGCCCGAGGAGACGCAGGGGGCCTTCATGGCTTCGAGGACGCCGCGTGCTCGCTGCTCCAGGACGCTCAGACGGTCCGGTTGACAGCGGTCGGGCGCGTCCAGCAGGGCGGTGAGACAGGCGCAGGCGGACAGGCCCGCGCAGGGATCCGGCGCGCCGTCTCCCCCGGCGTCGCTGCCGCCGTCGCTGCCGCCTCCGTCGGCGTCCCCGGCATCGCCCCCATCCGCCGCGTCGGCTGCCGGATCGCCGCCGGCGTCGCTTCCGGCGTCGAAAAACCCGTCGCTCTCGCCGTCGTCCCAGACGCCGCCATCGCCGCCGGAGCCGGGGCTTACGCAACCGAGGAAGAGCAGCAGCGGCAGGATGGCGATGGTTCGCTCGGGCACCGGGCGTCCTCCGTCGAGGACACCTTACTTCCCCGCCCCGGGACCAGCAAGACAAAACCCCCACCACCCCCGCCGTTGCCGAGGTGGCGCATCCCGACACCTGGTCACAGGCCGGATCTGGATCACAGTTCTCTTGGGTGCAAATCTGGCACGAACCACAAGCGTGTCCAGTGGAGATCGCTGGTTCGGCATGCGTACTGCATCGTTGGGGGCGAATTCGTTGCTATTGACAAGGGTTCAGGTTCGATGATTCTGTCTTCCCATGTTTAAAAACCACCCCAAAGGTCTGCTCGCCGCGGCGCTGGCCAACATGGGAGAGCGCTTCGGCTTCTACACCATGATGGCCATCCTGGTCCTGTTCCTGCAGGCCAAGTTCGGGCTGAGCGGGACCCACGCCGGCATCATCTACTCCGTGTTCTACTTTTCGATCTACATCCTGGCCTTCGTCGGCGGCCTGATCGCGGACCGCACCCGCGGGTACAAGGGAACGATCCTGGTCGGCCTTGTGGTCATGGCCGTCGGCTACGTCCTGGTCGCGCTGCCGACGCCGACCCCCTCGCCGAACCCCACCCTGTTTCTGGTCCTGACCTGCCTCGGACTCTTCACCATCGCCTTCGGCAACGGCCTGTTCAAGGGCAACCTGCAGGCGCTGGTCGGCCAGATGTACGACAACGAAACCTACGGGAAGATGCGCGACTCCGGCTTCTCGCTCTTTTACATGTTCATCAACGTCGGCGCGCTGTTCTCGCCCATCGCCGCCGTCGGCATGCGCAACGCCTGGCTGGCGCACAACGGCTTCGGGTACAACTCCAGCCTGCCCGAGCTGTGCCACGCCCACCTCGGCGGCACCATCACCCCCGACGCGACGCGCCGGCTGACCGAGCTGGCCGGCCAGGTGTCGGCCGAGGCGCCGGCGGACCTTTCGGCCTTCGCTGCGAGTTACCTCGACGTTTTCGCCCGGGGATTCCACTACGCCTTCGGGATTTCGGTGCTGGCGATGCTCGTGTCGCTCGTCATCTACGTGTCCCGGAAAAAAAGCTTCCCGAACCCGGCCCCGAAAAAGGCCCGAACCAGCACAGACAATGCCGCGCTGGAGATGGACCGCCGGGAGATCCGCCAGCGGCTGTACGCGCTGTTCGCGGTGTTCGGGATCGTGATCTTCTTCTGGTTCTCGTTCCACCAGAACGGCCTGACCCTGACCTACTTCGCCCGCGACTACACGGATCTCTCCGCGATCCACCTCGACCTCGGCCTGTTCTCCATCCATGGCGCGGAGATCTTCCAGTCCATCAACCCGTTTTTCATCGTGCTCCTCACGCCGATCGTCATGGGTCTGTTCGGCTGGCTTCGGGCCCGGGGCCGCGAGCCCTCGACACCCAGGAAGATCGCCATCGGGATGGGCATCGCCGCCAGCGCCTATCTGCTCATGACGCTGGGCTCGCTTCATCTCCCGTCGAAGGAAGCGGTGAGCGCCATGGGCGGCCTGCCCGACGCCGCCCGGGTGACGCCCTTTCTGCTGATCGGGACCTACTTCATCCTGACCGTGGCCGAGCTCTTCATCAGCCCGCTCGGCATCTCGTTCGTCTCCAAGGTGGCGCCGCCGCAGTACCAGGGCGTGATGCAGGGCGGCTGGCTCGGCGCCACCGCCGTCGGCAACCAGTTGCTCTTCGTCGGCGCCATTTTCTACGAGTCCGTGCCCATCTGGCTGACCTGGACCGTGTTCGTGATCGCCTGCACGCTGTCCATGGTGACCATGTTGCTGATGGTCCGCTGGCTGGAGCGCGTGGCCAAGTAGGAGACTCATCTTGTTGAACACTCCCGTTGGCCGGCGGGCCGCTCGGTTCGGGCATTTCGTGTTCATTGTTGCGCTGTTTCTGGGGGCCGGCGGCGGTTGCGCGGGTTCCTCCCCGGCCCGCGCTCCAGCGGACTCGGCCAGCACGATCGCTGCGGCGCCCCTCGCCGACGACGCGTCGAACAAGCCCGACGAGGCGCTGGCGCCGGCGCGACCCTGCACATCGCGCGACGATTGTCCCGAAAACCAGTTTTGCATTAGCCCCGAGGAGCAGCGTTGGAACCACTGCGGCGCGCCCAGGCCTCCCGCCTGCGCGGCGAGCCACATTGGCGACAGTTGCGGAAACTGCTTTTTGTCCTGCCAGTCGGACTCGGATTGCCCGGCCGGCCAGCGCTGCAACGGCTCCTACTGCATCTCCCCGCGCCGCTGCGCTCGCATCTCGCCGCCGCCGCCCTGAGCCTGTCGGGTTGGTGCCGGGTTGACGCCAGGAACCCCTGTTTCGGACGGCGTCCTCGCCGACGATACGCCCGAGGCGCGAACTATCGACAGCAAGATCCATGTATTTCAAGGGGGACAGGCCCGGGGTTCCGGGGTTTTTGCGACGGCCGCGGGCATTGTTCGCATGCGGACCCGGGCGACTACTTCGCGCCCTCCGCGGCAATGGCCAGGGTGCTCTCGAACATCTTGGGATCCTCGTGCTCCAGGATCCGGGCGATGGGCTCGCGGATGCGCCTCTTCATCTCGGCGTAGGTCTTGGTGCGCTTCCTGGCGAGAGCGGCCGCGAACTGCACGCAGTGCGGCACCAGCTTCTCCAAGGAGAACACTCCGTCCACGAACCCGGCCTCCACGGCCTGCGGGCCGGTCAGCCGCTCGCCGGTGTAGTAGAGCCGGCGGAAGCCCTGGGGAGTCATGGTGGCCTGGCAGATGGCGATCATGCCCGGCAAGAGGGGGATGTTGATGTCCACCTCCGGGAGACACACCCAGCCCCGGTCCTGGCGCATGAAGCGGAAGTCCAGGTGGGCGGCCCAGAACAGACCCGCGGCGAAGGTGTGCCCGTTGAGCGCCGCCACGGTGGGCTTGGGATACAGGGTGCACCGCCGATACAGGCGGTTGACCGAGAGCAAATACTCCCGGACCTCCCTGGGGTCGCCCTGGTGTTCCATCAGCCATGGCAGATCCAGTCCGGTCGAGAAGAACTTGGCATCCTGGCTGGTGATCACCAGGGCGCCGACCTCGTCGAGCTTCTCGGCCTCGTCCAATACCTGCAAAAAATCCCGGATCAGGTCCGGGTGCAGGCGGTTCTCGGGAGGGTAGGCGAACGTGACCACCCCGACGCGTTCCTTTGCCTGCACCGAAAGCTCCACATGCTTCATGGATCCTCCTGATTCCCGGGATGGGCGGGTATGCTGCCAACGGCCCCTTCGATTGTCAACAGCCCCGAAACCCTACTTGTAGGACGCGCCCATCAGATCGCAGGCCTCCGCAAGTGCCCCCTCCGCAAGTGCCACCCACCCCGGTTTTGGCCACGGTTTTGTCCCGGTTATTGGCCTGGCAGTGCTTGCAGGCCGCGCCAACAACCAACCGAAACAAAAAGGTTTTCAGTGGGCAGAAGGGCCAGGCCCGGGTTGGACTTCGGGTTGGGTTTGCCAGCCGGCCGCCGCACCATGGGCCAATAAAAAACCCTCCCGGGATCCGGGAGGGTTACCATAGCGGGGGCTGGATTTGAACCAGCGACCTTCGGGTTATGAGCCCGACGAGCTACCAGCTGCTCCACCCCGCAGCGACCGGGAGGGGACAATGCCCCAAGAGAGCACGGGTGTCAAGCGTTTTTGGGTGTTGCGAGCGCCGAGACCGAAGCGGCCTACAACCACAATCGCATCAGGAACATCACCCGGCTACCCAGCGGCTCCGCACCGTAGTTCTTTCCGTTGTCGAGCGTGACTCCGGCGAACTCGCGGAACCTTCCGCCGAACGGGTTGAACCAATGGATGCCGATCTCGAGGTGCTCCTCGCCCGGCCGCAGTGCAATCCGGTACCCAAGAAATGCCATGAGATAGAAAACCGCCGGCGTCTTCATCAGCAAGTGGGGCGTCATGATGCTGTAGGGATCGCGGATGGCAGCCTCCCCGCTCGAGGTGGCCAGCGCGGTGAGGCTCGCGGTAAGGCCGAAGTCCAGTCGCAGCACGCCGCCCAGCGCCAGGGTAAGCTCGGTGCTGCGCGTCAGCCTCTCGCCCGTCTCGACCAGCCAGGGTTGCTGATACTCCGCCCGAGCGAACAGGCTGATCCGGCGATCGGGCTCGCCCTCGACGAAGGCGTACACGCCGGCCTGGTGGGTGTCCTTGCCGGTGTTGTCGTAGCCGATGCGGCTGTTCTCCAGATCCAGGCGCACGCCGGAGAAGCGCACGTCCATGGCGAACTCGATCCAGTCGCGATTCATGGAAAAGTACGCGCCGCCTCCCAGCCGCAGGCGCTTTCCGAGCAGCCAGGCACGGTATCCCAGCTCGAAGGTGGTGAGCGACTCGTTGCCCAGGTTTTGATTGCTGAGGCCCCGGTCCTCGAACAGCCGCCGCAGATCGTCGAATCCCGGCGCCGGCTCGATGACGAAGTTGATGGACGTCTCCAGCAACGTCGGCTTGCGGAAGGCCGTGCCATAGGACAGGCGCAGGTAGTGCTCGTCCGCCGGGTTCCACACCACCGCCACCTGGGGACTGAAGGCCAGATCGGTGCGGCTGTTCAAATCCAAACGCGCCCCGAGAGTGAGCAGCCACCGCTCCGCCAACGTCTGCTCGTCGTGCAGCAAGACTCCGGCGCGCCACTCCTCGACCTCGGGATTGACGAACTGCTCCGAGCGGTAGCTGGTGAACCTCCCATCCGCCCCCAGGATGAGCAGGTTGCCCTCCCAGGGGTGGAGGTCCGCCTGGGCCTCCAGGTGGGCGGTATCGCCGTCCAGGCTCACGTGCGGTATGCGGCCCAACGTCTGCCCCTGGTAGTTGAGACCGAGATCCGCGCCAAAGCCGCAGCGCACCAGGTTCCAGAAGGCTCGCAGCCGCAAGGGCCCGAGTTCGGAACGAAACTGCAAATGCCCCAGCACGAAGCGGTCGTAGTCGAGGGTTCCGATCAAGGAGAGGATATCGCCCTGTCCGATCGTCGCGCCTCCATCGAGCATGAGCCGGGCCGAGGTCAGGTCGAGCGCCACCTCGCCGCGCAGGCGGGCCAGGCGGTAGGCGACGGCGTCCGGATCGGTCCAGAAGGCCGACTGATCCGCACCGGCGCTGACCAGAAAGGACCACGGCCCCGCTCCGCCCTCGGCCCGCGCCTCTGCGAAAGCCCGGCCGGTGCCACCGGCCCCGGCAAAGACCTCCACGCCCGGCTCCGGGTTCGGTGCGCGGGTGATGACGTTCACCACCGCCGAGACCGCGTTGGCGCCGTAGAGGGCCGAATTCGGCCCCAGCACGATCTCGATGCGATCGATGTCCTGCAACCCCACCGGCAGCATGTCGTAGAAGGGCTGCGGAAAGAGCTCCAGGTTGGTCTCGCGTCCGTCCAGGGTGAGCAACACCCGGTAGTTCCCGCGCACGTCGGCCGACTCGTAGACCGGCGACAGCATGTACACCTGCACCGGGGGATAGCGGCGCATAAGCTCCATGAAGGTGGTGGCCCCCGAGGCCTCGATGTCCCGGCGGGTGATCACGATGACCGCGGCCGGGCTGAGGCCGATCTTCTGCTCGTGCTTGGAGGCGGAGAAGACCTTCTCCTCCTCGGCCAGAAGCTGAAATTCCTCGTCGACCTCATCGGCGGCGGTCGATCCGCCCGACTCGTCCAGGGTCTCGCCCGCGACCGAGCCGTCCTCCTGGGCCGATGCCGGCGGCCCGAAACCCGCCAGAAGAGACACAGCGATGACAGCGCTCCGCAAGGACGACATCGAAGGCAATGTTTCCACCACGCCCCCAGAGGATCAATACTGCAGCCGCGCCGACAGGGCAATCTCGCGCGGGATGATCTCGCCGCCGAAGTTCGACCCGTCGAACAGGATCTCGCCGGGGTATTCGCGGCGCCGGGAGTTCAGCAGGTCGGACACCGACACTCCGAGTTCGAGGCTGGCACGCGGCAGGTTGAGCGTCCAGCCCAGGTGGCCCATCACAAACAGACGCTCCTCCAGCCAGCTCGGGCGGGTTGGCATGAGGAGCGACGAGGGATCGCGGAAATCCTCCCGGCGCCGGCCGGCATAGGCGAGCGCCAGGCTCAAGCCGAAGCCGTTGTTCGCCCGCCAGGCAACACCCGCCACCAGTTGTTCCCGCACGCCGTAGGGGTAGGTACCCTCCTGGCGGGTGTACCAGGGATAGCGATACTCCCCGCGCAGAAAGAAATCCAGCCGCGGCCGCGGCTCGTATTCCAGAGAAGCCGAGAAGACCAGGAAATTGGTGTCCTCGTCCAGGTTGGCATACCCGATCACCGAGCGCTCGATGTCGATCTGCAAGGGGTTGCGAAATACCACGTCGGTGCGAAATCCGATCCATTCGCGGCGCATGTCGAACGAGGCGTCGAGCCGCCAGCGCAGGGTTCCTTCCAGTGCCTGCCCGCGATAGCCGATCTCGATGGAGGTGATGCTCTCGTTCTCGAGCGCGGCGTTCGACAGGCCCTTCGTCTCCAGGAGCTCGCCGATCTCGGGAAAGGCGGGGTTGACGTTCACCCTGGGCTTGATGCTGGTCTCCATCAACGTCGGTTTGCGAAAGGCCGTGCCGCCCGAGAGCCGCAGGTAGTGCTCGCCCGCCGGGTTCCATACCACCGCCAGCTGCGGACTCAGGCCCATGGGGGTGTTGCTGTTCCAGTCGAGCCGCAGCCCGGCGGTGATCAGCCAGCGCTCGCCCAGGCGCTGCTCGTCATGAACGAAAACGCCGGCGCGCTCCTCCCAGAGATCCGGATCGACGAACTGATCCGCCCGCAGACTGTGCAGGCGCAAGTCCAGCCCGCACAGCAGCAGATTGCCCGCGAACGGCTCCAGGTTCGCCTGGAGTTCGAGCTGGGCCGAGTCGCTGGAGAGGAACACCTCGGGAAAGGTGCCCATCACGATGTCGGTCCCGGGCAGCACCAGGTCGAAGTCCTGGAGCGAGCTGGCCCGCATGCCGTACCAGTGGGCCCGCGCCTCGAAAAACTGGAAGGTGTAGCGCGCGGCGGCATGGGCGAAGGTGAAGTCGTCGAAAACCATCGTCCCGAGCTGCGTCCACATCTGGCCGCGGCCGTTCAGCAGGCCCGCGTCGAGCCCCAGCCGCCCGGCCGGCAGCTCCCAGTCGAGAGCCAGGCCGGCGCGCTTCTGGTCGTAGGCCAGCTCGTGCGGCTGGGACCAGCGGGTGTTCCGATCCAAGCCGGCCGTGGCTTGCAACGCGAGCGGGCCCACGCCGCCGGTGGCCCAAGCGCCCAGGATGGTCCGGCCGCTCTCCGTTCCCATCAGCCAGGCATCCAGGCCGGGCTCGCGCCGGGGCCGGCGGGTGATGACGTGGATCACCGCCAGCACCGCGTTGGCTCCGTACAGCGCCGAGTTCGGCCCCAGGATGATCTCGATCCGATCGATGTCGTGGATGCCGAAGGGGAGCACGTTGAAGAACGGCGCCGCGAACCATTCCACCGACACCTCGCGCTGGTCCACCAGGAGCAGGACGCGATAGCTGCCGCGGATGTCCGCGCCCGGATAGAGCGGGTCGAAAGCGTACACGTTGACCACCGGGTAGCGGCGCAGCAGATCGGACAGGCTCACCGCCCCGAGGTCCTCGATCTCCTTGCGGGTGATCACCACCACCGCGGAGGGGGAGAAGCCGATCTTCTGCTCGTGCTTGGCCGCGGAGAAGACCTTCTCCTCCTCGGCCAGGAGCAGAAATTCCTCGTCGAGCGCCTGGTCGAGCTCCGACGCCTCCTCCTCGCCGCCGTCTTCTTCCGCCGCCGGCTGTGCTCGGGCCGCGGGCGTCGCCGCCAGCGCGGCCCAGGAGAATGTCAGCAAAAGTAGGCGCATGACACCACCCCGAAGCGCGCCATCAACGAATCACCTGATGATAGCGCAGGATCCAGTACGGCAGCAGCCAGGGCCAGGGGGCCTGGATCTCGCGTCCGTCCCCGCCATCGCTCACCCGGTAGGGGTTGCCGTTCCACTTGAGAAACGAGATCTCGTCGTAGGGAGGCACCGTGGTGAACTGCGGCCGGTTGAAGCGATCGGGAGTCGCGTCCTTGAGGTAGTCCTTGCGGTGGGCGTTGTCGATGAGCCAGGCGCGCCAGTCCTCGGGCCACTCGCGCAGCGTCTGCACGGCGCCCGCGAGATCGTAGCCGTCCTGGACGAACCCCGCCAGGATGGCGTGCCACAGCGGGTTTCGCTCCGGCGCCTCGTACTCCAGCATGGCGCGCAGCGAGCGGATCCAGCGCTCGCGGCGCTCGTCGTTCGGCTCGTAGCGAATGAGGGTGTGGTAGGCGAGCAACGCCAGCTCGTGGTCCGAGTGGTTGGCGGTGAAGCGCTGGGTCACATTCCAGACGTTCTCGGAGAAATCCACCAGCTCCGCGTAGCGATAGCGCGTCACCAGCTCCTCGTAGGCGTCGTAGAAGAGCCGCTCGCCGGTCATGTGCCAGGTGGAGAGCAGCACGCCGAGGATCTGCATGCCGTTGAGCCAGCCGGCGCCGTAACGCGAGGCGATGCACACGTCCACCGGATGCGTCTCCTGGCACTTCTCCAGGCCGTCCAGGGCCGAGGTGAGCGTGTCGGGATCCCAGTAGCCGAAGGTGGTGCGCTGCCCGTCGAGATCGATGAGCACGAAACCGCCGGAGATGATGTAGCGCGCCAGCGCCGCGGCATGCTCGGCGACCGCCTCGCGCTCCGCGCCCTTCTCGGCGCAGAAGTCGTAGTAGAGCGGATAGCCGAAAAAGTGCCCGGTGATCTCGTCCGAGGATGTGTCATCCTTCCAGTAGTAGTCGTGGCCCGAACCGGCGAAGTTCTCGACCCGGTGCCAGTTGGACTGGGTCGTCTTGGACTGGTACACCGCGCCCTCGTCGTCGCGCACGAAGGAGCGGGCCACGAAGCCGCGCTCGCGCCCCGCGGCGATAAAGCTCACCGCCGGGATGTCGATCTGGTCCATCATGCCCCGCATGGCCCGGCGCGCCAGCTCGCAGAAGGAGCGCTCGCCGGTGGCGGCGGCCGCGTAGCTCCAGGCGGCGATCTGCATCTGGGTCCACAGCCCGTCGTTATCGTGGTCCGGGTGGATGCGCTCCCCGTGCGGCCGCCAGGGATCGGCCAGGGCGTCGTTGCAGGAGACAAAGTCGAGCCGCCAATGGCGGTCGTTTTCGGCCTCGAAGCGCGCGGCGCGCTCGGCCAGCGTGGTGGGAACGAGATCGATGCGACTGATGCCGCCGGAGGTTCCGATCCAGCGGCGGTTGTCCTCCAGGGCCACCGCGGTCGCCGCCTGCGCCGGGATCCAGCGCAGAGACTGGTAGTAGTCGAGGTGCGCCCGATCGGGGTCCAGCACGCTGGCGCCGATGCCATGGCCGACCGCCCAAAGGCCCGGCGCCGCGGCCAGGGCGCGCACGTCCGCGGTGGGCAACGCGCCGACGCCCGCGCCCATGACGCGATCCGCGGCACCGCCCACTCGCGCGATGCCGGTGGCGCATCCGGCCAGCACCCCGCCCTCCGGCAGCGCCGCCAGCGCGCGCACATCGTCATCCGGGATCTTCCCGCCGGCGGCGTCGAACGTCGAGAGCGCGCCCTGGCGCAGCCGGCACAACCCGGAGGCCGTCGCCAGCCAGAGGTTCCCGGCGCTGTCCAACGCCAGGTCGCGCACGTCGCGCCCCGCGGCCGCGGGCTCGGCCGCGAAAGCGCCGCCGTCCGACACGAACAAACCCGCCGGCGTTCCGGCGAAGACCTTCTGGCCATCCGCGGCCACCGCTTTCACCGATGCGAGCGGGACGCTCTCGGAACCGCTCCCCGACGCCGAGAGCAGCACCACCCGATCGGCGAGCCCGATCACCAGCCGGCCGTCCGCGAGGGCCGCCGTGGCGATGTCCACCACCGCGCCATCGCCGCCGGGGAGCGCCAGCGCCACGAACCGATCGGAACCGGCGTCGTAGCGAAGCAGGCCCGAGGCCGTCCCGGCGTACACGCTGCCGCCCACGACGGCCAGCGCGCGCACGTCGAGATCGGGAAGGTCGGCAGCCGTCCGGTACAGGTGCGGCTTCTCGTAGAGGAAGCCCTCGTCGGCAACGGTCGCGATCTGGCCGCTGGCCCGGTACACGAAGGCCGGATCGGGGTAGCCGTCGGGCCCGCCGCCCACGGAACCGCAGGCAACCGCGACCAGGCACAATGGCAGTGGAAGGAAAAGCGATCCGGATCTCATGCGCTCTCTCCTCGGCCTGCGGGCATTGGCCGGCGCCGGTGACATCGGTCACACCCGCGGGAAAAAGCGTGACGACGCTCACAACTGTACGCCGTCTCGCCAAAAACGGTCAAATTCAAAAAACCCATGAACCACGGATGGTTGCCCGCCCGAAGCGCGAGTCGTCGAAGATTTTGTTTTCTTCGCTGAAAAATCGAGCCGGGTCTTCCGTAGATTGGCGCATTCGAAAGACGGCCGATCAACCCCGGCCGGATGAGAGACAGGAGGATGCGATGAGCGAGAGAAAGAACGAAAGACGGTCGAGCGGACTTTTCCGGTTGAGCCTGGTGGCCCGAGCGGGGGCTCTGGTATTCTGGATCATCGGCACGGGGTGCGGCGCCGGCGAGATGGCCCCGGCCTTCCAGCCGGAGGAGACGCTGCCGCCGGTGATGATGCTCAACCAGAATCATCTGGATCAGAGCGTTCGGCTTTCCGGCGCGCAGGTGGCGGCGGTGGAGCTTCCGGCCAATTTCTCCACCGGGTACCGCTGGGATGTGGAGCGGCTCGAAACCGGCAAGCTGGCCTTCGTGGGCGAGGAATACATCCAGGACGGCGCGGGGCTGCTGGGCGCGCCCGGCCGCCAAATACTGTACTTTCGCGGCGAGGCACGGGGCGACGAGTACGTCCACCTGGCGTACCGGCACGCCGTGCCGTCTCGCACGCCGCTAAAGCGCGCCACCCTCCACGTCCAGGTGCTCGAGCCCTACCGAGGCGACTTCGCCATCCACCCCAAGGTGGATTTCACCCCCAAGTTCAGCACGGGCGACAACCCCCTGGGGTTGCCGGCGCATTTTTCGTGGTGCGAGCAGGGCGCCTGCACACCGGTCAAGAACCAGGGCTCGTGCGGGAGCTGCTGGGCCTTCGCCACGGTGGCGCCGCTCGAGAGTGCGGTGAAGATCCAGGACGGAGTGGAAGTGGACCTGGCCGAGCAGTACCTGGTGTCCTGCAACAATGAGGGCTGGGGCTGCAACGGCGGCTGGTGGGGGCACGCCTACCACCACGATCAGATGGTGTACGGCGAGCTGGAAGCCGGCGCGGTGCCCGAGAGCGGCTTCCCCTATAGCGCCACCGATGAGAGCTGCAACCCGCCCCACGGCAAGGCCAAGAAACTGGCCGGCTGGAACTACGTGACCTCGGCCTACGATGTGCCCTCGGTGGACGCGCTCAAGCAGGCCATCTACGAACACGGCCCCATTTCGGTGGCGGTGTGCGTGAACACCGAGTTCCAGTACTACACCGGCGGGGTGTTCACCGGCCCGAGCTGCGCCGGAGTGAACCACGGCGTGACGCTGGTCGGCTGGGACGACGGCGACGGCGCCTGGATCATGAAGAACTCCTGGGGCTCGAGCTGGGGCGAGGGCGGCTACATGCGCATCCGCTACAACGTGAGCCAGATCGGCTACGCCGCGGCCTGGGTGGACTATGGGCCGGCCAAGCTTCACGCAGCCTTCGACTTCGCCTCGAACGAGCTCACCGTCTCTTTCTCCGACGGCAGCGCCCCGGGTGCCGGTGCCAGCCTGCAAACCTGGAGCTGGGACTTCGGCGATGGCGCCACGTCCAGCGAGCAGAACCCGGTCCACACCTACGCCGCGGCCGGCGCCTACACCGTTACTCTCTCGGTCAGCGACAGCACCGGGGCGCAGGCCACCATCTCCCGCTCGCTGATCGTGCCCTTCGTGCCCCAGGTGTGCCAGGCCTCCGGGCAGAGCGTGTCCTACGAGTGGATCGCGGCCGTGGCCGTGGGCGGCTTCGAGAACACCTCCGGCGCGCAGGGATACTCCGACTTCAGCCACCTGGTGATCCCGATCGCCGGCAGCGTTCCCATCACCGTGACCCCGGGCATGAGCGGCGGCACCTGGCTCGAGTACTACCGGGCCTGGATCGACTGGAACGGCGACGCCGACTTCGACGACCCGGACGAGGAAGTGCTGGCGGCCTCCGGCACCGGCCCGGTGAGCGGCACCATCCAGGTCCCGGCCGATGCCGCCCCGGGTCAGCGCCGCCTGCGCGTGGCCATGCGCTACGCGGCTGTGCCGCCCGCCTGCGGGTCGTTCGACTACGGCGAGGTGGAGGACTACACCGTGGAGGTCGCCGAGCCGCAGGATCCGCTCAACCTGTTCTTCTCCGAATACGTTGAGGGGAGCTCCTACAACAAGGCCATCGAGATCTTCAACGGCGGGTCGGCCCCGGTCGCGCTGCAGCACTGCGTGGTGCGCCAGTACACCAACGGCTCCGTCACCCCCAACCGCACCGTCACCCTGGGCGAGCTGTCGCTGGATCCGGGGGCGGTGTACGTGCTGTGCAGCTCGCGCGCCAGCGCCGCCGTCAAGGAGCGCTGCCACCAGCAGACCGCTCTCGACTTCAACGGCAACGACGCGCTGCAACTTGCCTGCGACACCGGCTCGGGCATGGCCACCCTCGACGTCATCGGGCGCGTGGGCGAGAACCCCGGCACGGCCTGGAGCGGCGGCGCCATCTCCACGCTGGATCGCTCCCTGGTGCGGCGCTGCTCGGTGAGCCGGGGCGACACCGACGGCCACGACGTGTTCGACCCGTCGCTCGAGTGGGACGGCTACCCCAAGGACACCTTCGACAACCTCGGCCATCACCAGGCCGTCTGCCCGTAACCCGCCTCGACCGGCCCTCCGTTCTCCCGAAACCGTCTCCTCCCGGCGCGGGTAGCCTCGAAGGAAGGCGGCGTTCGTTGGGTTTTATCTCTGCCGGCCCAGAAGGAACTCTTTCGCGTCTTGTCCGTCTGAAGACATCGAGCGAGCCGGCCTGTCCGGAACGGAGAGGTGCCAGATGAAAACAACCCAGATTTTCATCGCAGTCGCAGGTTCTTTTGCCGGCGGAATGCTGCTTCAGAGCCAGTTGCAAGAGCCGCCGCCGGCGGCGATGGGCGTCGCGGGCCGGGAAAGCTCCGTTTTCGAAGGAGACCGGTCCCCGGCGCCTCGGGCGATCCGATTCTCGCCTCTACTTTCCGCGATGAGCCGGACGAATCCGGACCCGCCCGATGGAACAAACGAACCGCCATCGACCTTGTCGCTCGAAGAAGCCCGCGACCTGTTCGACCGCGCGCTGGCCAGCCGGCGGAAGGAAGAGCGGATCAAGCATCTCGCCACCCTTGTCGCAAAAACCCCGCCGGAGCTGGTGCCCAAAATCATCGCCTGGGCGGACCGCATCCCCGGCGTCCGCGATCGCGAGGGCTTCGTCCTCGATCTGCTCGCCCGCTGGGCCGAGGACGATCCCGCATCCGCCCTGACCTACGCCGGCGGCATCTCCAACCGCGCCCGGAAATTGGCCGCCATGGAGGTGGTACTCTCCCGGTGGGGGTCCGACGATCCCGCAGCCTCCACGGATTGGGTGTTCTCGCTCCCGCGGGGCTCCGATCGGAATCAGTTGCTCGTATCCAGGTTGTCCGAGCTCAGTTTCGCCGACCCCGAGCGCGCGTTCCACTATCTGACCCGATTGCGCTCGGAAGACCCGGGCGCCATGAAGGGCGAATACGTCGTCGCTCCGATCTTCGCCCGCTGGGCCGAGTCCGATCCCGCCCGGGCCTCGCGCCAGGCCCTCGCCCTGAGCGACGAGAACGAGCGCGCACTGGCCATCCAGTCGGTCGCCGCAGCCTTTGGTGAGCAAGATCCGGACGCCGCGCTGGCCTGGGTCGAATCCCTCCCCAGGGGCAGCCAGCGCGATCAGGCGTGGGCTGCGGTCATCCTCGCCAACGCCGAACGCGATCCCGCAGCCGCCGTGCAACGACTTTCCGAGCGGGCCGATCACCCCGATGCCGGCATGCTGGCGTCATCGGTGGCCTCGACCTGGGCCGACTCGGATCCCGAAGCCGCCCTGGCGTGGGCCGAGCGCCTGCCCGCCGGAGAGGTTCGGGATCAGGCCTTGCGCAGCGTGGGCCAGCAACTCGCCGGGGATGATCCCCGCCGAGCCTTCCAACTCGCGCAGCGGCTCTCCGACGACAACATGCGGGACTCCTTGCTCCGCGACTCGGTGAGCAAATGGGCGCTTCTGGACCCCCGGGAGGCGGCCCGGGCGATTTTTTCGCTGGCGCCGTCCGAAGCGCGGGTACAGGCCCTGGCGGACATGGTCGGGAACTGGTCGGTGAGCGATCCGGGCTCGGCGGCCGACTTCGTCCAGCGCCTCCCGCCCGGAGAAGAAAAGGACCAGGCCGCCATCCAGCTCCTGATCGGCCTCAGCTATCAGACGCCGCGCCAGGCGGCCGACTACCTGACGCGATTCGACGGAAAGGTATCGGACGAGGTGATGGGCACCGTGGTCAGCGGCTGGGCCGACCAGTCGCTGCAAGAGGTGACCGCCTGGGTGGTCGGCCTTCCCGCCGGCGCCACGCGGGACAAAGCCTGCGAGGCGCTGGCGGATCACACCTTTCATCTCGATCCCGCCGCCGCCATCGAGAGGATCGGCGAGATTCAGGACGAGGAGATTCGCTCGCGGGCGGCTCGCACCTTGATGTCGCGCGCCGACATCGAGCAAAACGACGAGGTGAAGGAGCTCTTGCGCCGGTCGTTCCCGACGCTCGATACGCCCGAAACCGCACCGGGCGGCGAGCCATTCCGGTGGGGGGAATGCACCTGCACCTGCCCCGGCGCAACCAGCGTCGCGCCCGAGGGCAACTGACCCAACGGATCTGCCGGCGCGAGGGCGCTGGCTCTGTGTGGCCCCGCGTTCGCGCGCTCTGGGTTCATGGGCGCGAACGCGCTGGCTCTGTGTGGCCCCGCGTTCGCGCGCTTGGGGTTCACGGGCGCGAGGCCGCTGGCTGCTTGCGGCCCCGGCCTCGCGCGCACGGGGCATTTTGGGCGCGAGGGCGCTGGCTCTGTGTGGCCCCACGTTCGCGCGCGCAGGATTCTCAAGAACGGATGATCGAGAGCGCGGCCTGGTGCTTACAGGCACTGCGCCGTGTAGTGGACCTCGATGCGGGCGCCGCGGCCGGGGATGACGTTGTCGCCGAAGAAGATGCTGTTGTTGTCCGACTCGTAGCTCCAGCCGTCCGGCCCGTCCGGAGAGCTGGCCTTTGGCACGCTCGCTCCGTCCACGGTGACGGTGATGGTGGCGGGGTCGGCCGGCCGCGACAGCGGGAACTCGCGGATGGCGGCGAAGGCATCGATGCCCAGGGCCTGCAGCGTCTGCGCCCAGTTGTCGCTGAGCAGCGCCACGATGCCACCGGTGCGCTGGGCCACGTCCACGTAGCGGGAGCCGACGTCCCTGTCGTACACCACCGCGCTGAGCTTCATCATGTCGGTGTTGCGCTCTCCCTTGATCGAACGGAAGAAGTCCACGTAGAAGTCTGTCGTGCCGCGGCTCTGGTCCTGCTCGTCGCTGACGCAGATGATGTAGAGCTTGGCGTCCTCGCGCAAAAAGCCGCCGTTGGCGGTAGGATCGCTCACCAGTGGCTCGGACAGCGCCAGCCAGGCGCCCTCCAGCCCGGACTCGCGACTGTCGCTGCAGCAGGTGCCGATGTTGACGTTCTTGCTGAAGGTCTGCTGCAGGTTGGGGGTCTGGTTGGTGATGATCTTGGGGGTCTGGTTGGGGATGTTCACCAGCACTCCCGGATAGATCTTCATGGCCGGGTTCACGTCGCTGGTATCCATGTGCTCCACCTCGGTGGAGACGACGCCGATGTGGAAGTCCACGTTGAGGGTGATGGCCCAGTTAATGAAGCTCGAAAAGTTGTCGGCCAGCGCCTGCTGGTCATCACCCATGGAACCGGAGTTATCCACCACGAACAGCACGTCCGAGCGCACCTGGGCCGGCTGGTGGAAGACGTCGGTCTGGTCCGAGATCAGCGTGCCGCGGCCAAAGAGCGGCACCGCGAGCAGGTCCACGTTGGAGGCATCCGATTTGATGTACAGCGTCGAGCGGTGGGCGTTGGTGTCCTGCGGATGGTAGCGCAGCACCACCTGGAAGGAACCGCCGCCGGCGAGCGAATGCGGCAGGCGCGGCGCCGACCGGATCTCGAAATTGGGGTCAGGGTTGTTCTCCAGATAGATGTCGGTGATGTTGATGGCGGAGCTGCCCAGGTTGTAGACCGTCACGTGCTGCTCCGGCGAGTTGCAGCCCACCGTGACCACGCCGAAGTCGAGCTCGGCCGGCACCACCTCGATGGGACTCTCGGCCGAATACCCCGACAGCGGCACGCAGGCCTGCCCGAGCTGAATCATGTAAAAGGCGCAGCTCAGATGCGCCGCGTTGAGCTGGAGATCGGGGTCGTTCGAATTGACCACCACCGCGGCGGAGTGCCACTCGAGGCTGCGCGGCGCGAAGGTCACCTCGATCTCCGCCTGCGAGTTGGGCTGGTTTTTCTTGTTGAGCGTGAGCGGCAGCGGTGGAGCGCGGGTGATGGTGAAGTCGGAGTTGCCCATGGCCGGCTTGCGCAGGTCGATGGCGCTGATCTGGCATATGTCCTGGCCGACGTTGGTCAGGGTGATGCGCATGGACTGGGACTGGTTGACCTTGACGGTGCCGAAGCGCACCGAGGTGGGCACCACCTGGAGATCGCACACCGCCGCCTGCACCCCCTCGCCGTTGAGGTCCACCCGGACCTCGTTGCCGTCCTTGTCGTTGCCGAAGAGGCTCAGCACGCCGGTGTCCACGCCCAGGTTGACGGGCTGGTAGCGCACCCGCACCAGCAGGGTGTCGCCCGGCTGGAAGGTGGTGCCGTCGGCGGGTTTTTCCAGGACGGAGAACTCGTTGTCGGCGCTGTTTCGGCTGATGGAAACCGTGTCCAGGGTGCAGCTATCGGTGCCCTGGTTGGAGACGATGAGGTTGACCTCTTCCGCCTGGTTCATGACCACCGAGCCGAAGTTGGCGGCGAACGGCGTCACCTGGATCTCGCAGGCGCGCGGGATGCTCTGGCCCAGCAGCGAGATGGCCCCGGTGAGGTGCGATACCGGATCCGAGGTGGGATCGTCGGAGTACAACTCCACCGTCCCGGAATCCGAACCCGAGGCCATCGGCCGATACTGCACCTCGACGACCACCGACTGCTCGGGCTGGAGCACCGCCGGGAAGGCGGGCCGGTTGCCCAGGCTGAAATCCGACGAACTCCCCGCGCCGAGGCGCGGCTCGAACAGCTCCAGCGCCATCAACCCGCAGTTGGAGAGCGCAAGCGGCAGGGTCTTGGCGGTGCCGGACGGAACGTTGCCGAAATCCAACAGCAGCGGCTCCGGACACAGCCGCGGCGCCAGCGCGCGCCCGTGCAGCGCGACGCGAATCTCCCGCTCGTTGACGTCGTTGGAAACGACGTGCAGCTCGCTGCTGTGCTCGCCACCCATGCCCGGGGCGTAGGCCACCCGGACGACCGCCTCCGCTCCGGCCGCCAGCATGCCGGGCAACGGGTTGTTGTTCTTGTCGAGCTGGAACTGGTTGAACGCGCCCCCCTGGAAGTTGATCGCGGAGATGGTGAGGGGCCGGTCGCCCTTGTTGCGGATGGCGAGGTTGCGCCACAGCGGCGCGCTGAGGTCGGAATCGCCGTACTCGATGGGGAGCGGATCGCCGCCGGGGTTGTTGCAGACCTCGGGCGCGCCGGTGCAGCCCGGGCCGTTCTGGTCGCCGGTGCAGTCGCTGACGCACACCTCGATCTCCGGCGTCACTCCCTCGCCGCGCAGGCGCAGGGTGATCCTTCCGCCGACGGGCCGCACGGCGTCGGTGACGAGGGTGACGCTGTCCTGATCCGGACCCACGTTGTTGGGCGCGTAGGAGAGCCGCAGCACCAGATCGGAGAGCCCCGGGGTCGATACCGGCGCTTCCACGTTGCACGGACAGCCACCGACGTACTGGCCGTTCACCAGGCAGGCCAGCAAGAGCTCGCCGGGGCCGCCGGAGGCCCACTCGACGCCGACGAGCTTGAGATCCGCCTGGCCGTCGTTGCGCAGAAAGAGGTAGCGGTTGGCGATGGTGTCGGTGTCCACCAGGCCGAAGTCCACCTCGATCTCGTTCGACTCGGGGAGAGCCGTGTACTGCTCGCGCGGCGGCGCCTGGTCGCTCGTGCCCGCGAAGAAGTCGAAGATACGCGGCGCCGATCCGGTGAGCGACGGGCCCCCGCCGCAGTCGCACCCTCCCAATCCTGCGATGGGCAACGCCAGGAATACGACCATGAACACGCGCAAACAATGTTTCATCGGAGGCCTCCAAAAAAAAGCTAGAGACAGGCGGCAGTGTAGCGCACCTCGATGCGATCACCGCGCTGCGGCACCACATTGTCGCCGAAGTATACGCTGTTTCGGTCCGGATAGTAGCTGAAGCCGTTGGCCCCGCCCTGGGCGGTGGCCTTGGGCACCGAGACGCCATTGACCGTCACGGTGATGGTGTTGGGATCGGCCGGGCGGGACAGCGGAAACTCACGGATGGGCGTGAACGCCTGGATGCCCAGGTTCTGCAGGGCCTGCGGCCAGTTGCCGCACACGCTGTCAATGATTCCTCCGGTCGCCCGGGCGACGTCCATGTAGCGGGTGCCGGCGCTGCCGTCCTGGGAGTTGCAGGGAAGCGTGCTGTCCTGCACCAGCGCGGCCAGCTTCATCATCTCGGTGTTGCGCGGGCCCTTGATGTTCAGAAAGAAGTCGGCGTAGAAGCTCACCTCGCCTTTGCTCTGGTCCTGCTCGTCGGCGATGCAAATGATATAGAGTTTCGCGTCCTCGCGCAGAAAGCCCTGATTGGCAGTGGGATCGCTCAGCAGCGGTTCGGTGAGCGCCATCCAGGCGGCCTGCAACCCGGCCTCCTGCTCGCCCGAGCAACACACCCCGAGACTGGCGTTGTCCTTGAAGGCGTTGTTGATGTCGGGTGTCTGGTTGGTGATGATCTTGGGCCGGCCGGGAGCCTGCACCAGCACGCCGGGCTTGATTTCCCGCGGTGGCGTTCCCTGGCCGGTTTCCGGTTCGTTGACCTCGGTGGCGATGACCCCGATGTGGTAGTCCACGTCCTGGGAGATGGCCCAGCTTATGAAATTGGTGAAGTGGGTGGTGAGCTGGTTCTGCGCCCAGTCCATGGAACCCGAGTTGTCGATGACGAACAGTACGTCCGATTTCACCTGGCTGGCCTGGTGGAAGACGTCGGTCTGGTCCGAGATCAGCGTGCCACGCCCGTACAGCGGCACGGCCAGGAGATCGGCATTGGAGGCGTCCGACTTGATGTAGAGCGCGTTGCGGTGGGCGTTGGTGTCCTGCGGGTGGTAGCGCAGCCAGATCTCGAAGTGCGACCCGCCGGAGAGCTGATGCGGCAGCCGCGGCGCCTGGTGGATCTCGAAGTTGCTGTCCTGGCGTTCGAGGTACAGATCTTCGACTTCGATAGTAAAAACACCCAGGTTGTACACGGTGATCTTCATCTCCGGCGAGTTGCACCCCAGGGTGACCACCCCGAAATCGAGCTCGTCCGGCACCACCTCGATGTCCACCTGCGCCGACTGCCCCGAGATGCGGACGCAGGCATCCCCCGGGCCGGGCGGCTGGTAGTTGGGCATGAAGCACATCATGCTGGTGGCCAGCACGTCGGGGTCGTCGTTGGTATGGAAGCTGAGGGTGGCCCCGTGCGTGTTCACCGACAGCGGCGCGAACGTCACCTCGATCTCCACCCGGTCCCCCGGCTGCCCTTTCTTCATCACCGTAAACGGCCCGCCCGGGCCCCGCGTCACCGAAAAGTCCGAGGCGTACCCCGGCATCACCGCGTGGGAGAGGTTCGGCGCCCCGAAGTTGCACACCGCGTTCCCCACGTTCTGGATCGTCACCACCAGCGACTTCGACTGGTTCAGCTTCACCGTCCCGAAGTTCATGCTCGAGGGCGTCACCTTCGCGTCGCACACCGCGCTCTGCACCCCCTCGCCGCTCAGGTTCACCGGGATGTTCGCCCCGTCCTTGTCCGTCCCCACGATCGTCAGCACCCCGTTGTCCGCGCCCAGCCCCTTCGGCGCGTACTTCAGCGTCAGGCTCAGGATCTCCCCGGGGTTGAAATCCGTGTTGTCCGGCGGCGCCTGCGCGATGCCAAACTCGTTGTCCGCGCTGTTCTGCGTGATGCTCGCAGAGCGGAAGCTGCACACGTCCGACCCCACGTTCGAGATCACCAGCTGCACCGTGTCCTCCGTGTTCTGCACCACCCCCCCGAAGTTCACCGCCCACGGCGTCACCTGGATGTCGCACTCCCTCACCAGCCCGTTCCCCCGCAGCGCGATCGCCCCCGTCAGATGGCTGTTCGGATCCGACATCGGATCGTTGCTGTAGATCTCCACCGCCCCCGTGTCCGAACCCCGCTCCCGCGGCTGATACACCACCGGCACCGAAAGCGCCTCCTCCGGCCCCAGCGTCCGCGGCAGCGCCGGCAGCGCCGCCCGGTCGATGGAAAAGTCCGGGCTGCTCCCCACCGCCGGATCCAGACGCTGCACCTCCAGATCCTTCAGCCCGCAGTTGCGGATGGTAAAGCTCAAGCTCCGGTTCGACCCCACCGGAACGTTCCCAAAGTCCAGGCTCATCGGCTCCGGGCACACCCGCGGCGCAAGACCCCGCCCGTGCAGCGGCAGCAAAAACCGCCCGCCCGAGACGTTCATGTCGTTCGTGAGCAAAAGCAGGCTCGAGGTGTGATCTCCGCCGTACACCGGCTGGTACCTCACCCGCAGCCGCACCTCGCTCCCCGCCGCCACCGACCCCGGCAACCCCCCCTTCTCCACCACCTCGAACTGCGTGAAATCCCCGCCCTCCGGCTTCACCGCGCTCACCACAAGCTCCATCTCCCCGTTGTTCTTCACCACCACCTCGCGCGCCGCCGTTTTTCCCGTGTCCAGATCCCCGTACTGCACCGTGATGTCCGCATGGTCCGTCGAGCAGATCTCCGCCGCCGCCGCGCACCCCGCCGACGATTCGTCCCCCACGCAGTCCTTGATGCACACCTCGATCGCCGGCCGCGAACCCTTCCCGTGCACGTTCACCCTCACCGTGGGGTAGTCCTGCGCGTTGCTCCGGATCACGAACGTCCCCGCGTGCTCCCCCACCTCCTGCGGCGAGTAGCTGATCCGAACCACCAGCGGGCTCCCCGGCTCGATCTCCAGGTAGTTCTGCGTGCTGTACTGGCACGGCGCGAACCCCGTCTGCTCGAGACACGAAAGCGCGTACGTCGCCGGCGCCGCCCCCTCCCATTCCACGCCCACCACCTGCACCTTCCCCGTGCCCGTGTTCTTGATGAACAGATACTGGCTCGAGGTGGTCTTGATGGCGATCACGGCAAAGTCCACCCCGATGAGCCCCTCGTCCGGATTCGGCCCCTCGGGCATCGGATGGTACTCCCCCACCGTCTCGCTGCTGCTCAGCGAATACTGCCCGAGCAGCGGCCGGTCCGGCGTCACGTTGCGCCCGCCCCCGCAGTCGCAGCCGGCAATCGGCAAGAGCCACAGCGCCGAAAGAGCCAGAAGAAACGCTTTCTTTCCGCCGGAAATCATGGTTTGACCTCTCATCGGGTATTTGTTCCCATAAGGTTGAAAAAACATTCGCCATCATTTACGGATCGGAAAACAGGGTCTTCCGAGGCCGGCGCGAGAGCCTTTCTGGCCAGACACCCGGGGAAATATCGAGATTTCCCGATCACACCATGGGCTGTCGGCGCAGGGCGGGCACATGTCCCTTCAGGGTCCTAGAGACATGCGGCGGTATAGTGGATCTCGATGCGATCGCCCTTCTGCGGCACCACGTTGTCACCGAAGAACACGCTATTGGTGTCTCCGTAGTAGCTCCAGCCGTTGGCCCCGCCCTGAGTGGTGGCCTTGGGCACCGAGACGCCATTGACCGTCACGGTGATGGTGTTGGGATCGGCCGGGCGGGACAGCGGGAACTCGCGGATGGGCGTGAACGCCTGGATGCCCAGGTTCTGCAGCGTCTGGGGCCAGTTGCCGCACACGCTCTCGTTGATGCCGCCGGTGCGCCGGGCCACCTCGACATAGCGCGTGCCGGCCGAGCCGTTCGGGTTGCAAGCGAGCGAGCTGTCCTGCACGATGGCCGAAACCTTCATCATCTCGGTGTTGCGCGGGCCCTTGATGTTCTGGAAGAAGTCCACGTAGAAGTCCACCTCGCCCTTGCTCTGGTCCTGCTCGTCGGCGATGCAGATGATGTATAGCTTGGCATCGTCCCGCAGAAAGCCTGCGTTGGAAGCCGGATCGTCGACGAGCGGCGGGGAGAGCGCCATCCAGGCGGCCTGCAGCCCGGCCTCCTGCTCGTCGGAGCAGCAGTCGCCGATGAGGGCGTTGTCCTTGAAGGCGTTGTTGATGTCGGGCGTCTGGTTGGTGATGATCTTGGGCCGGCCGGGAGCCTGCACCAGCACGCCCGGGATGATGTCGCGCGGCGGGGTGCCGCGGTTCCTCTCTGGATCGTTGACCTCGGTGGCGATGACCCCGATGTGGTAGTCCACGTCCTGGGAGACGGCCCAGCTTATGAAATTGGAGAAGTGCGAAGCCAGCTGCCCCTGCGCCCAGCTCATCGAGCCCGAGTTGTCGATGACGAACAGCACGTCCGACTTCACCTGGCTCGGCTGGTGGAAGACGTCGGTCTGGTCCGAGATCAGCGTGCCGCGCCCGTACAGCGGCACGGCGAGCAGATCCACGTTGGAGGCGTCCGACTGGATGTAGAGCGTGTTGCGGTGGGCGTTGGTGTCCTGCGGGTGGTAGCGCAGCTTGACCTCGAAGTGTGAGCCTCCAGAGAGCTGGTACGGCAGGCGCGGCGCCTGGCGGATTTCGAAGTTCCCGTCCTGGCGCTCGAGGTAGATGTCCTGGATGTTGAGCGCGATGGTGCCCAGGTTGTACACGGTGATCTTCATCTCCGGCGAGTTGCACCCCAGTGTGACCACCCCGAAGTCGAGTTCGGCCGGCACCACCTCGATGTCCGACTCGGCCGACTGGCCGGTGATCAGGATACAGGCATCGCCCGCTGCCGGCGGCCTGCCGCCCGGCATGAAGCAGAAACCTGCCCCGCCCCCGGCCAGCACGTCGGGGTCGTCGTTGGTGTGGAAGGTGAGGGTGGCCCCGTGCATGTTCACCGACAGCGGCGCGAACGTCACCTCGATCTCCACCCGGTCCCCCGGCTGCCCTTTCTTCATCACCGTAAACGGCCCGCCCGGGCCCCGCGTCACCGAAAAGTCCGAGGCGAACCCCGGCATCACCACGTGGGAGAGGTTCGGCGCCCCGAAGTTGCACACCGCGTTCCCCACGTTCTGGATCGTCACCACCAGCGACTTCGACTGGTTCAGCTTCACCGTCCCGAAGTTCATGCTCGAGGGCGTCACCTTCGCGTCGCACACCGCGCTCTGCACCCCCTCGCCGCTCAGGTTCACCGGGATGTTCGCCCCGTCCTTGTCCGTCCCCACGATCGTCAGCACCCCGTTGTCCGCGCCCAGCCCCTTCGGCGCGTACTTCAGCGTCAGGCTCAGGATCTCCCCGGGGTTGAAATCCGTGTTGTCCGGCGGCGCCTGCGCGATGCCAAACTCGTTGTCCGCGCTGTTCTGCGTGATGCTCGCAGAGCGGAAGCTGCACACGTCCGACCCCACGTTCGAGATCACCAGCTGCACCGTGTCCTCCGTGTTCTGCACCACCCCCCCGAAGTTCACCGCCCACGGCGTCACCTGGATGTCGCACTCCCTCACCAGCCCGTTCCCCCGCAGCGCGATCGCCCCCGTCAGATGGCTGTTCGGATCCGACATCGGATCGTTGCTGTAGATCTCCACCGCCCCCGTGTCCGAACCCCGCTCCCGCGGCTGATACACCACCGGCACCGAAAGCGCCTCCTCCGGCCCCAGCGTCCGCGGCAGCGCCGGCAGCGCCGCCCGGTCGATGGAAAAGTCCGGGCTGCTCCCCACCGCCGGATCCAGACGCTGCACCTCCAGATCCTTCAGCCCGCAGTTGCGGATGGTAAAGCTCAAGCTCCGGTTCGACCCCACCGGAACGTTCCCAAAGTCCAGGCTCATCGGCTCCGGGCACACCCGCGGCGCAAGACCCCGCCCGTGCAGCGGCAGCAAAAACCGCCCGCCCGAGACGTTCATGTCGTTCGTGAGCAAAAGCAGGCTCGAGGTGTGATCTCCGCCGTACACCGGCTGGTACCTCACCCGCAGCCGCACCTCGCTCCCCGCCGCCACCGACCCCGGCAACCCCCCCTTCTCCACCACCTCGAACTGCGTGAAATCCCCGCCCTCCGGCTTCACCGCGCTCACCACAAGCTCCATCTCCCCGTTGTTCTTCACCACCACCTCGCGCGCCGCCGTTTTTCCCGTGTCCAGATCCCCGTACTGCACCGTGATGTCCGCATGGTCCGTCGAGCAGATCTCCGCCGCCGCCGCGCACCCCGCCGACGATTCGTCCCCCACGCAGTCCTTGATGCACACCTCGATCGCCGGCCGCGAACCCTTCCCGTGCACGTTCACCCTCACCGTGGGGTAGTCCTGCGCGTTGCTCCGGATCACGAACGTCCCCGCGTGCTCCCCCACCTCCTGCGGCGAGTAGCTGATCCGAACCACCAGCGGGCTCCCCGGCTCGATCTCCAGGTAGTTCTGCGTGCTGTACTGGCACGGCGCGAACCCCGTCTGCTCGAGACACGAAAGCGCGTACGTCGCCGGCGCCGCCCCCTCCCATTCCACGCCCACCACCTGCACCTTCCCCGTGCCCGTGTTCTTGATGAACAGATACTGGCTCGAGGTGGTCTTGATGGCGATCACGGCAAAGTCCACCCCGATGAGCCCCTCGTCCGGATTCGGCCCCTCGGGCATCGGATGGTACTCCCCCACCGTCTCGCTGCTGCTCAGCGAATACTGCCCGAGCAGCGGCCGGTCCGGCGTCACGTTGCGCCCGCCCCCGCAGTCGCAGCCGGCAATCGGCAAGAGCCATAGCAACGTGAGAGCCGTAAGGATTCCAAACACCTTGGTCATGCGGCCTCCATGAGATCCCGGAGCTTCCCGGGACTTGTCCGATCCGAGGGGTATGCCGGTACGGAGACAAAAATCCTCGGACAAGTAGATTTGACTTGGAACTCGCACCTCTGTCAATCCCCTGCCCCCGTCTTTTGGACAACCGCTATCCCGGAGCACCCCAGATTGTGACACAAAGTGTCAAGATCCAGGTCTCACCGCACACAAAGCGCGTAAACCCAAGGCAAATCCAGCCGCTGCCGGCTGCGCCAAGACAGCCCCGCCCAGGACTCCGCGAAATAAAGCCAATACGTCGGCCCCAAGAAGGCATTTTTTGTTCCGGCCGGTCACGGATGTTATCTTGATGCCCATGGGAGTGCGGCTTATATGCCTTTTCTGGTTGCTCCTTCCTGCCTGCGCCCCGCGCTGGGAAACTGACACGCGCAAGCCGACCCCGCCCCACCGGACGGGCGCGGCGCACGACTCGGCGCTGGCGCCCGCGCACCAACCCGAATCGGCCTTCCCGGAGCGACCGAGCGAATGGGGCCTGTCGCAGGACCTGGAGTATGTGAGCAGCGAGACCATGAGCGACTATGCCCATTTTGCTCCGGATACCCTGGAGATGGAGCGAGCCATCCGCGAGTTCCAGCTGCGCCGGAGAGCCGGCGACCCCCTTGCCTGGCCCGCCTTCCTCGAAAGCCTCGATGCCTATCTGACGCTGCCCGCGCAGCGGCTGCGGACCTCTCCTCTCATTCGGGCGCGGGTGGCCGCGGAGTTCGAACTGGACATGGAGGCCAGGCGGGCGGGCAGCCTCACGCCGGAACTGGCCCGGACGGTGCAGGCGCTCATCGCGCGCATCGACTCGCGCATGCGCGACCTGCAGGCCGCGGGCCGCCACGAAGCCAGGGAGAACAACTGGCTCAAGTGGCCGCTAGCGGAGGGCATCATCACCTCGGGATTCGGCCTGCGCCGCGATCCCTTCGATCGCGAGGTTCGCTTTCACGCCGGCGTCGACCTCGCCGCCGAGGAGCGCGAGCCGGTGCTGGCCGCGGCCGGCGGGGTGGTGATCTTCGCCGGGCCGGCGGGGAGCGCCGGGCTCACGGTCAAGATTCGCCATGCCTCACGCCTGGTTACGCTCTACGCCCATCTTTCGGTCATCATGGTCAAGGAAGGACAGGAGATCGGCCGGGGAGACGTGCTGGGACTGGTCGGCCACACCGGTCGGGCCACCGGGCCGCACCTCCACTTCGCACTGTTTCGCGACGGCAAGCCCGTCGATCCGCTGGAGCACCTCGCGGAGACGGTGTTTTCCTTCAGCGACCGTCAGTCCGGAGTCGGTTTTGGCCGACCGTGAGGCTGGGATCATTGCGCGCGTTCGCGGCAACAGCGGAAGCCGGCGTAGAGGTCGTTCCATCCGGCGTCGAAAGGGCACTCGAAGCGCACCGAGGGCGCGCCGCAGTTGAAGGCCCCGCCGCGCACTTCGTAGCCGCGGATCGACGTGCTGGGCACGATCTCCCACACGTTGCCGTTGACATCGAAGAGCCCGGAGCCGTCGGTGCAGCCGGGGAAGCTCCCGGTGGGCATGACATGGAAGCAGTAGTACTGGTAGCCGCAGTTTTCGCTGGTGTTACAGGAATCGACGCCGTGCTCGCGGCAGTAGTCGTCGCAGAAGGTGTCCACGCTGTTGCAGACCTCCGGATCCCAGCGGTCGCCGAAAAAGTATCGCCGAAGCTCGGGGCCCGGTCCCTGGCAGGCGCGTAGAAACTCCTCCCGCCGGCACAGGCGCTTGCCCGAGGCCTCGCAGGCGGCGGCGAACTTGTCGCGCGCCTCGATGGTCATGGGGTTGACATACCAGGGGATCACCCCGGCCCGGCTCATGGCCCGCGATTCGTCCGTCCCGCCGCTCGCCGCGGTGGCGTCCTTGCGCGAGGCCTCGTAGCGGTCCATGCAGCAAATGCCGATATCGACCATGTCCGGCGGGCACGGCATCTGGGGCCCGTCGCCGCCGCCGCTGTCGCCGCCGTCTTCCGCGCCGCCATCCTGCGGCGCGTCGCCTCCGTCCGCGCCGCTCCCGTCGGGTTCGCCCGCGTCGGCCTCCTCCGCGCCGCCATCGCCGTCCGCCTCTTCATCGGGCCCGGCGTCGCCGTCCTCGACGATGCAGCCGCCGTCGCCCCCGTCGGACATCTCGCCGTCCGGGCCCCCGTCGGCGTCCGCCGTCGCGCCGTCCTTGTCGGAAGGAGGCGTGTGGCAGCAGCGGAAACCGCGCGCCGAGGGCGACCAGTTGCCGGGGATGTAGTCGCACTTGTGCAGCGCCGCCGAGTCGCCGCAGTTGTAGGCGCCGCCGCGCACCAGTTGATCGCTCCCTTCGGCGACGTGCTCCCACAGGTTGCCGTTGATGTCGAACAGGCCCCACTCGTTGGTGCAGCCGGGAAACGATCCGGTTGGGGCGAGGTGGAAATGATCCCGGCCGAAGGCGTCGATGCCGTTGCAGGTCTCGGGCTCGTACTTGTCTCCGTAGGCGTACACCGTTCCGTCCGGGCCCTTGCAGGCCAGGCGCCACTCCTCGGGCGTGCAAAGCCGCTTTCCCGACGCCTCGCAGGCCGCCTGCGCGGTGGCGTTGTCCCGCACCTGCCAGGGGATGACGCCGGCGACGCTCATGGCCCGCGAACCGTCCGACCCGGCCGAGGAGGCCGTGGCGTCCGGGCGCGAGGCCTCGTAGCGGTCGGCGCAGAAGGTGTCCGCCACCGCCACCATGTCCCCGGGGCAGTCGATGGGGGTCACGGAATCGGGCCGGCAGCGGAAGTTCTCGCAGTGGAAGTTCGCGCCGCAATCCGCGTCCCGGGTGCACTCGAAGACGCAGCTCCCCGCGGGGTTGCACACCTTGGGCGCCGGGCAGTCGCGATCCTCGTAGCAATACTGGCTCACGCAGCCCGCCAGGCGAAATAAGACCAGAACCCCGAGCCACAAGGCGCCTGCGCCTGCCCAAACACCCGGCGCGCGAACCACTCGCATCGACATCGTCCACCTCTTCGCGGTTGCTTCGCCCCGACGCGGCTTGCGGCCGCGTCATCGCATTGCGCGAACGCGTTGGCCGTGTGGGCCCTTCATTCGCGCGTCGCATCCACCCTGGCCGCGGCAGCGCGCTAGGGACTCGCGTCTTTGGCTGCTCCCGCAGCTTCGGCAGCCTCCTCCACCACGTCGATCATGACCGCGAGCCGGTTTTCGTACACATATTCGCGGCCGTCGATGAAGACGGCCGGCGTGGCCTTGACGCCGTGCCGCAATCCCTCCTGCTTGGAGGCGACGAGTTTCTCGCGCAGGGAAGCATCGCCCATCGCCTGTTCGAAATCCGCCCGCGACAGACCCGTTTCTTCCGCCCAGGCGGCGAGCAGCCGGGGGCAGAAGCTATCGAAGTTCTCGTACAGACGAAGCAGATACGGCCAGAACCCGCCCATTCGCGCCGCGGCGAGCATGGCCAGGCCGCCTTCGATGGAACCGGGGTGGTCCTTGATCGGGAACGGGCAGAAGAAGAGCCGCGCCTTGCCGCGCAGCCGCCCAGCGGTGACCTCCCGGTACAGCCCGGGCACCACCACCTTGCAGAAGGGGCAGCGGGCACAGGCGTACACCGCCACCGTGACCGGCGCGCCCGGCTCGCCGGCGCCCATGGCCGGATCGAGCGTGGGTCGAGCGGGCTTGCCGGCGGAATGGAGCGTGCGCTCGCGTTTTTCGAGCGCGTGCTCGATCTGGGGCACGGTCTTTCCCTCGTGAATTAGGCGGCAGACGTCGGAGGCCAGGCGCAGCACGAGCGGCTTTGGCGGCTTTTCGAGCAGGCAACGGGCGAAGGTCTGGTCGCACTCGTCGTAGGGATGGAGCGCCTCGAACGCCTTGGCCGCGGCGGCCTTCTCCTTGGCATCGAGGGCGTCGCAGACCGGCGTCTGGGCCCGAACAACGCCCGCGCCAAGGATTGAAAGCACAGGCCACATCAGAAGCCACGAGCCTCGCCGGAGATAGTGTTCGCACACCGTTCGTGGCGCGATCGGCCGCGGAACCCGGAGAGTCGGCGCGCTTCGTTGCGCGAAAGGGAAGCAGGCGGCGTGGTGGCCGAAAGATGTGGTCAGCTTCATGTCCCTCCTCCCGTCACGCCGGCGAGCCGGCATTGTCCTTTCGCCAGAGCCGCCAGCCATCGATGCCCAGCGGGCGCCGGTCGAAGACCAGCACGTACAGCGCCAGCACCGTCCAGCCGAGGTCGCGCAGCACGGTGAGATAGGAGATGGGATCCTCGACGACGCCCTGCGAGGCGAAGCAGCCGCAGGACATGTCCTGGCCCCGGGCCACCGCGATGGCGATGGCCACGGTGAACATCACCATCATGCCGCTGATGCACAGCGCCGCCGCGCGGGTGCGGAACCCGAGGATCAAAAGTCCCCCGGCGATGAGCTCGAGCCAGGGCAGGACGATGGCCATGATGTTGATGAGCGAAAGCGGCAGGATCTGGTAGGTGGCGATGTCCAGGGCGAAGTCCGCGGGATGCTGGATCTTGTGCCAGCAGGCGTAGAGGAACACCCAACCCAGGTAGAGCCGCGCCGCCAGCGCGATGGGCGGGTGGCCGCCCCACGAGAGCAGGCGGTTCATGGCCGGCCTCCGGCGGCGCGGACGGCCGGCAGGCCGCCGCGGACGAAGAACACGTTGCGGATGCCCTTGCCCGCAAGCTCCTTGGCCAGGTGCTCGCCGGGATCGGGATCGCCGCCGTCGCCAATCACCACCACCCGCCTGGCGCTGGATTTCAAGATGTCCTTCACCACCGCGGGGTCGGTGGGCATGAGGTAGTCGTAGGGGACGTTGCGGCTGCGTTCGAGATGATCCGCGGAAAAATCCGCCGCGGGCCGGGCGTCGATGAGCAGCGTGTCCGGATCGCGCAGGGCGGGATCGGAGGGGGATAGCGGCGGAGCCTCCCCGGTGGTCTCGGGGCAGGGGACCAGGATCTGGTATTCCGTCTTCTGGATGAGCGGGATGCCGTCGGAGCGAAGGGCGTTCGAAACAATGCCCACCGCGCTCGAGATGCAGGCGATGATCACGGCATCGCGCAGTATGATCCATCTCTGCCGAGCCGCGTTCATGATCTCGACCCGCCCTTGGCGCGGCCGGGCGCGCTCGCATTGCGGATCAGTCCAGACATGCAGAGCTCCTCTGGGCCGCCTCGTCCTGGCGCAAGAGATCCTGGATGCGGTCTTCCAGCATCTCGCCCTCCTCTGCCCAGGGCAGCGGCACGTACCCCGCCTCCGTTTCCGCGCGCGGCAGGAACGGGTCGAGAGAGAAGGACCAGGACAACTTCACCAGTACGCGGTGATCGGAAAAGTCGTAGGCGGCGATGGTGCTCTCGCGGTGCGAAAACTCGTAGGTCACTCCCGTTCGGACCGCGTTCCACAGGGGCGGGGCGAAGGCGCTGGCCGAGAAGCGCGCCAGCAGGTCCCGCCGCTGAGCGTCCGGCGCCGCGGCGTCGAAGTATCCCGCCGAGTGCGGGTAGCGATCGAGGCTCAGGACCGTTCCCAGCCGCAGCGCCCAGCGCCCGGGGAGCCGCAGCTCTGCGGAGAGAAGCCCGGTCGCTCCGTGCAAATCGTAGGGGGCCTTGTCGGCGTCGTGGTAGCGGCCGCTGACGGCCCACAGCAGCCGGACCCGGGAAATGCCCCACCCGCCGCCCAGGCCTCCGTCGAGTTCCGTGCGGCTGCGGCCCGACTCCCGGTAGAGACGCCGCCCCGCTCCGCCGAAGACGGTCAGCGACGACCGCGGGCTCCATTCCAGTTCGAAGCGGTGCGCGTTGGCGAACCACAACGGCCCGTCATCGTAGCGATCGGAGCCGGTGAGAAGCAGCGCCTCGCCGCGGTAGGCGAGCAGGAGGCTCGGCCGGTCCTCTCCCAGCCACACCCCCGGCCGCAGCGAGAGGACGAGATTGGAGAAGTCCCGCCCGCGCTCTGCCGCGAACCCCGCGCCGCGCGCCTCGAGCTCCAGTTGCGGCCGGGCGAGATAGCCATCGGGGTGCAGGTAGCGCAGCCACAGGCCGAAGAGCCCCGCGGCGCTCTGGGGGTCTTCGCCCTCGGCGGCCGGATCGGCCGGCGAGCCGGCCCGGGCGTTTCGGGTCCACCCCAATTGCAGATCGAGCTTGCCCTGGACGGGCGGCACCAGCGTCTCGCCCCGCTGGGACTCGTGCAGCAAGAAATCCCGGTCTTCCGGGTAGAGCCGGCTCGCGCGGCGCGCCGCGGCGGCATGCCCCCGGGCCGCGGCGGGATCGTTGGAAAGCAGCGCCAGCCGCCAGAGGAGGATTTCCCTTCGCGCCACGGCAGCCGAGCCCGCGGGGCAAGCCGCGGCGGCCAGCACCTCGCGGGCCTCGTCCAGCGCGCCCTGGCGCAGGCGGATCCAGGCCATCCACAGGACCGGCCGGCAATCGTCCGGGCGAAGCGCCGCGAGCGAGCGCAGCGTCTTGAGCGCCCAGGCGTCGTTGCCCGCGTCCAGGTAGGCGCGGGCCAGCCGAAAGTAGCCGGCGGGATCGGCGGGGTCCCGCCGCACGGCCGCCTTGGCCTCGGCCACCGGGTCCAGGGGCACGGCCGCATCGGCCCGCGCCAGAGACTCCGGCGCCAAGACAAACACAAAAAGGGCCCAGATGGTACGCCGCGCAGACCGCCGGATCACCGCTGCCGAGACCATGATTCGAGCCTTTCTTGGGAATTAGTCCGCGATTCTCCCGGCGGTGTCAAGCGGCATTTTCGAGTGTCTCCGGCGGCAAAGACGCCGATCGCCCCACCGGTTTTTCGGCCCGGTTTTGCTTGACCCGACTGGCGGCGGGGCGGTAGCTTCACCGCAGGAAAGGAGCCGTTCATGCCGGAGCGCCGCAAGACCGACCCCCGGGCCATCCGGCCCGAAAAGACCGACCGCCGCTGCGGAGACCGCCGCGATTCGCACCGCCTGCCCATCGAGGTCGAGGTGGCCGAGGGCAACGGGCCGTTCGAGAAGCACCAGGGGGACATCTCCATCGGCGGCATGTTCTTCGAAAAGCCGCTGTCCTTGCCCATCGGCGCCTCGGTGCACCTTCGCTTCACCCTCCCCGGCATCGAACGTACCCTGGAAGTGCGCGGCGAGGTGGTCGAGGTGACCAACGTCGGCGGCGCCTTCACCGCCGGGACGCGGGTGCGCTTTTCCGATCTCGACGTGCGCTCCGAACTGCTCATCGCCCGCTACCTGGATCAGAACCGCCAGGCCTGATCCGAACCCGAACGGAGAACTCCATGCGCTGCATATTGTGGCTGGCGCCGGCGCTGCTTCTCGCCGCGCGGGCATCCGCCGAAGAGCCCGCCGTCTCCCCGTCCGCTCTCATGTCGCTGGCCCGCTCCGCGCAGGAGCGGGTGGCCAAGCTGCGCGAGCTTTCCTTCAAGCAAAAGATCCGCTTCGAGACGACCTCCAAGGACAAGGTGCGCTCCTATCTGCTGAAGTCGATCGAGGAGCAATACAAGCCCGGCGAGCTCCAGCAGGAGGGGCTGGCCTGGAAGGCCCTGGGGCTGATCCCGGCCGAGCTCGACTATCGCGGCTTCATGGTGGCGCTCTACGAGGAGCAGGTGGGCGGCTACTACGATCCCAAGAAAAAGACCTTCTATCTCGCCGACTGGATCGCCGACACGCTGCAAGAGCCGATCATCGCCCACGAACTCGCCCACGCGCTCGACGACCAGCACTTCGATCTCTCCAAGTTCAACGACCGCATCCGCGGCAACTCGGACGCCATGTACGCCCGCTCGGCCCTGGCCGAGGGCGTGGCCACCCTGATCATGATGATGGACGCGTTGCAGCAGGCCGGCGGCGGGAATGTCGACTTTTCCCTGCTGGACATGGACGGGATGCTGGGCTCGGCCATGATGAGCCTGCAGGCGCAGCAGTTCCCCCAATTCGCCGCCGCGCCGGAGGTGCTGCGCCAGGCGCTGATGTTTCCGTACATCAAAGGGCTCTCCTTCGTGTCCTTCGGCAAAAAACGCGCCGGCTGGAAGGCCATCGACCGCGCCTATGCCGATCTGCCGCGCTCCACCGAGCAGATCATCCACCCGGAAAAATACTTCGTCGAGCGCGACGCCCCGGTCGAGGTGTCGCTCGGCTTCCTGGATCGGGCGGCGCTCCCCGGATGGAAGATGATCTTCGAGGACGCGCTCGGCGAGTTCATGAGCCAGCAGTTGCTGTCCGGCCTGCAAGACGACGAGGCCAAGCGCGCCGCCGCGGGCTGGGACGGGGACCGGGTGCGTGTGTACCAGAAGGGCGACGAGCTGGCCTTCGTCCAGCGCTCGGAATGGGACAGCGAGGACGACGCGGTGGAGTGGGCCGGAGCCTTCGCCAAGACCATCCCGCAGCGCGCCGCTGGCTTCGAACATCAGCCGCCGGTGCGCGGAGAGACCCGCATGCTCTTCACCGATCCGGCCCGGCGCGCCATCGTCATCGAGCGCAGGGGGCGTTCGGTGCTCATCATCCACCGCCTGCCCGCGGAACTGGCCGAGGAAATCCGCCGCGCCGCCTGGTAGGCGATTCGGGCGCGAACTTGACAGCGGCGGCCGGGGGGGAATACCGTCTGTCCAAACCGATACCCCGAGGTGATCATGACGACCGAAGAAAAGCCGTCCGCAAGCCCCGCTCCCGCCCCTTTCCACGAGAAAGAGGCCCGCACGCGGGGACAGCGCTCGCTGTTCATCAACGTGCTGCTCATGTTCCTGGTGTCGATCGTGGTGTTCGCGGTGGCGTCGTACTTCTTCCTCGTTCCCAAGATCGCGGTGCAGGATCTTCGGCTGTTGCAGCTCCAGCAGCGCATCAACATCATCGAGGATGATCTGGCCGACCTGGCCGCCGAAGCGGACAGCGACACGGCCGCGACCCCGCCCGCGCCCGAACCCGCGCCCAAGCCCGCCGATGCTCAACCCGCCGGCGCGCAACCTGGTGGCGCTCCGGGCGCCGCCGCCCCGGACACCGCCAAAGGTCCCGCCGCCCGCTGAATGGCGAAGGCCCGCGCCCGCCGCGAACAGCCCCGCACCGACATCGCGTCATGCGCGAAAACCCGTTTGCGCGCTCTGCAGGAGGAGAGGCGGTTGGTTCTTCGATGCGCTGCCCTCGCCGGGCTTTTTCCGTCAGGGTTCGGACACGCCCAGGTTCTCGACCAGAACGCCGGGCGGCGCCGTCAGGCGAAAGGCGTCATCGGGGAGGCTCGAGGCCTCCTCGACGGCGCGGATCTTGAGGGTCAGCTCGAGCTCCTCGGAGGGCATCTCGAAGGCGATCTCGCGCGGCAGGCGGGGCGAGTCGCCCCAGTCGAGTCGGAGCCGGTACCGCCGCTGCCCCGCGACCTTCACCTCGACCTCGAGCAGTCTCAGATCGCGCGCATCGACGAGCAACGACTCCTGCTCCCGCGAGTTGGAGAGCCACACGCGGTAGTTCGCCCCGCCGGGCTCCGGCGCGAGGCGGGACTCGGCATAGGCGATGAGCGGCGGCTCCCCGCGCAGCAGGCCCACCACCTCCGGCCCGTCCAAAAACACCGGGATGGCCCGCGCCAGATTGGCCGGCGTGGCCGAGCCCACGAAAAAGCGGCTCCCCTCCATGTCCCACAACGAAAACTCCATGCCATCGGTCACCAGGATGGAGATGGGCTGGTCGAAGAAGCTCTCCGTCTCGAAGCGCAGCCGCGCCGGCAGGGCGGTGACGGCCGAGAAACGGGCCTTGACTCGCTGGCCTTTCCGGCGGGCCAGCACCGTGCCGCGCAGGCGCAGCCGGTCGAGCTGCCGCGACCGGGCGCGAACGGCATCGAGCAGCGCCGGCGCATCCTCGAATCGCTCCGCGGGCGCGAGCGGCGCGACGCGGCGGGGACATCCCGCGGCGGCCAGCGCCAGGACGACCGAGAGCGCCGCCCGGAGGAGATGGCGCCTCATCGGATGGCCGAGAGCGAGCGCAGCAGATCGTAGAAGCCGCCCGCGCTGTAGAAGGTGAACTTCATGTCGCCGAAGGCCACCTCGTCGCCGTCGTACACCGCTCGCGACTTTCGCGAGCCGAGCACCACGCCGTTGATCCGGGTGCCATTGGTGGACTCGGTGTCGGTGAGGGAGCAGGCGCCGTCGGCTTCCCAGCGGAAGTAGGCGTGGTGCTTGGACACGGTCAGATGAGAGAGGACCACGTCGTTGGTCTCGGTGCGCCCGATCAGGATCTTTCCGGCGAAGTCGCTGCGGTCGCTCTTTTTGAGAAGGATCACCGCGTCGGTCGGGGCGGGAGGCATGGGCGCAATGCGCACCTCGCGCGTTTTCGGGTTGATCTCCATCTTGAGCGTGGAGCTGTACTCGCGCCTGGGATCGCCGCCCTCCTCCGCGCTCTTCGGGATGAGGCAGGCGTCGGGATACCGCGCAACAAAGGCCGCTCGCTCGAGCGAGCGGGCATCATCCAGGTAGTCCTTGACCTGCGCCATGTGTGGTCCCGCAAAAATCCTTTGCGAGAATAAGGGGTTGCCGCTGGCTTGTCAAGAAAGCGGCGGCGGGCGACATGTCAGATTTTCTCGCCCAGCTCGCGCAGGCGGTTTTCGATGCTCTCGCGATCGCGCGGCTCGGGGTCGAAGGTGAGGGCCCGGCGGTATTCGCGAACGGCCTCGGCGCGCCGGCCGAGTTTCAGCAGGGCATCCCCGACGTGCATGATGATGACCGGCTCTCCCGGCGATATGCGGTCGGCCCGGATCAGATAGTCCAGCGCCTGGGCGTAATCCCCCTTCTGGAACAGTACCCAGCCCAGGCTGTCGGTGATGGCGCCGTTGCCCGGGTTGAGCAGCAGGGCGCGGCGGATCATGCGCTCGGCCTCGGCCAGTTCCTCCTTGCGGTCGGCGAGGGTATAGCCGATGAAATTGAGCGCCGAGGCATTGTGCGGATCGATCTTGAGCACCTCGCGCATGGCCTTCAGGCTCTCCGGGATCTGGCCCAGTCGTTCGTAGAGCGCGCCGAGCGCGTACCACAGCTCGAGCTGGCGGGGTTTGCCCTCGATGGCCTTTTGCAAAAGGCCGACGCCCTCGCGGCCCCGGCCGGCATCGAACAGCAGGTTGGCCTTGGCCTCGACGAGTTCGAGCAAATCGGGGTTGGCGCGGATGGCGTCGTCGAGCACCCGCAGGCCGGCGGCAAAATCGCCCTTGCGACCGTGGGCTTCCGACAGGTAGCGAGAGGCCCGGGCGAGCTGTTCCGGCTCCAGGGGGAGAGCGAGCACCTTCTGGAAGGCCTGGATGGCCTCGTCGAAGCGCTTGAGCCGGGTCAGGGTGAAGCCGCGGTTGATCATGGCGTCCGGAAAATACTTGGAATCGCCCGGAATCTGGTCGAGCTCGGCAAGGGCGCGCTCGTACAGGCGCCGCTCCTCGAGCAAGTACGCGAGCAGCAGCCGCTCGTTGTCCAGTTCGGGGTTGGCGCGCAGCACCGAGGTGAGCTCGCCGATGGCCTCGTCGTGCATGTTCAGCTCGGCGTAGGCGCGGGCGATGTAGCGGGCGTTGGCGGGGTCGGTGGCGCGCAGCATGTCGAAGTAGGCGTTCGCCGCGGGAACGTCGCCCATCTTGAGGTAGAGCCGCGCCATGTAGGCCTGGAACGGCGGCGCGTCCGGGTTGTATTCCAGCGCCTCGGTGAAGGCCTGGACGGCCTCGGGATAGCGTCCCTGTTGCTCGAGGAGCGAGGCGAGCGTGCGGATGGTGTCGATGTCGAACGGCTCGAGCTGGGTCACCCGGCGCAGGGCCTCCTCGGCGCGCGCCTCGTCTCCTTGCTCGAAGAAGAGTTCGGCGATGCGGCGAAAGCCCTCGGCCGACTCGGGATTGGCCTCGGTGAGTTCGACCAGCACCGCCAGCGCCCCCTTCTTGTCCCCCTTGCGCCGCATGGCTTCCGAAAGGAGCCCGTAGGCGGACGGCCGCTTGGGGTTCGCCTCGATGACCCGGCGGAAGATTTCGGCGGCGGCGTCCAGGTCGCCCTTCTGGAGTTTGGCCTGGCCGAGCAGTTCCTGGGCCTCGGCGTAGCCGGGGTCGATGGCCAGGGCCGCCTCGGCCTCTTCGGCGGCGGGTTTCCACAGATTGAGCTGGGCCAGCAGGCTGGCCATGCGAGCATGGAGGTAGGGAGACCGGTTGTCGTAGGTCAGGGCCAGGCGAAGCTCCGTGACGGCCGGCTCCAGGCGGCCCTGCTGCTCGAGCATGACGGACTTGAGGTAGTGGTGGATGGCTTTTTCGGAGGCCTTCCGGTCTTCTTCGGCGGCCTTTGGCGCAACCGGTTTCTTCTCCGCGCGAACCTGACCTGCCGTCGCCGGAGAACATCCAATCCAACCCGGCACGAGAAGAAAAAGCGAAAGCCATCGGCCATGCTGGGGAGTTTTCATGGAGAGATAGTACGAGCCCGCAAAGCCGGGGTCAAGACGGCGCCATGCCGGGTGTCATTGCCTGGCGAAAATGTCAGCAGGCCGGCAACGAACAAAGGGAGCAGTTCGACCCAAGCTCCCAGTCTTACTGCAGCACAATCCACGAGGCCTGCAGAAAAGTACGGGGCCTGTCCCCGGTTTTTAATCAAATATTTCAGCATATTAGCCGACACACCGCCTGAACTGTCAAGATTTATCTTTTATTTTCAACATGTTGACCATAATGGACATACGAAATCTGAAATTTTTATGCAAATTGCCTCTCAAGCGACAAATATGTCGCAATCTAGATATCGCACCCATGAACACATTCGTTGGGCAATAAAATAAAGTACATATATGTCAACACGTTAGAGCAGAAAGCACTTTGCTGTAATGATTGGCACTTGCGTTGCAAAAAGCCGAGCGGATGCAGGAAGTTAGTTTACATGTCGCTTCTCGCCGCACGATGAAAGGGAATGACATGGGAACCAAGAAGAACCGAAAGTATTGCGGCTCCAACCTCTACTCCATCGTGGAGCGCCTGCGCGAACAGACCAAGGATAGCTCCCGCAACAAGCAGTTTTTCAACTTCACCGATCCGGTGGCCCTGCGAGCGCTCCGAATCCATCGGCACCTCCGCGCCCTCGAGGAGGAGATTCTGGATTCTACCGCCAGGCGCACCATAACGCTGTCTCTCGATCATCGCACCGGCCGCATCGTGCTGAACATCCGCAACGACGAGATCCACTGCTCGCGGGTCGCCTATCTCACACAGGAAGAGTTCGCCTTCCTGCGCCGCAACCGCGACATCGCGAGAAAGCTCAGAAAGTGCGGGGCGCTGCTCAACGTAGCCTGAGCGCCGGCACTGCTTCTTCTCATCCCCCCTCTCCCCCCGAGGACAAGCAGGCTGTTGAAAACAGCCATCTCTTGTTACCCAAAGACAGGCCGGTTCAGAAATCAGCCAAGGGCGGCATGTTTGTGCAGTATTTTCACCGCAAGATGAAGGGATTGCCTGCAATCCACAAAGTCGGGTGAAGCCCATGCGGGCGCGAACGCGCTGGCTTCTTGCGGCCCCGCGTTCGCGCGCAAAGGATCCCGGTTGTATAGTTGTGTTGGTTCTTTCATCGCAAGATGAAGGGATTGCCTGCAATCCCTTCTTGATAGCGGATTCAGCCGAAGCCCGACCGCCGTCAAGGGCGAGCGAAGCGAGTCCCGAAGGGATCGCAGACCCTTGACGGCAAAGGTCGGGCGGAGGCTATGCAGGCGCGAGGGCACTGGCTCCTTGCGGCCCCGGCCTCGCGCGATGTGGATGGTATGGGCGCGAACGCGCTGGCTGCTTGCGGCCCCACGCTCGCGCGCAGAGGGCATTCCGGCGCGCGCGCTTACCAGTCCAGAACCTCGATCTTCTCGGCCCTGGCCAGCCTGCGCAGGTCGGGCCTGGGGTTGGCCGCAACCGGGTGGCCGCACAGGCGAAGCATGGGGAGATCGGAGACGTGATCGCTGTAGGCGTAGGAGGCGGTCCAGTCCACCTGGTCGAACCACGGCTCGGCCCGCAGGCGCCGGACCTTCTCCTCGCCGTAGCAGTTGGCCCCGGCGACCCGCGGCGTCGGCTCGAGTTCGGTCTGGGTGCAGATCAGCCTCTCGAAGCCGAGCCGCTCCGCCGTGAGTTCGAGGTAGGCATCCACGCTGGCCGACACCATGACGGTGAGGTGTCCCTGCGACCGGTGCCACTGAAGCCGGGCGACACCGCCGGGGAGCAGCCGCGGCCGGATGGCGTAGTCGTAGAACTCGCCGAGGATCTCGCGCCGCCGCTGTGGACCGACCCGGCGCCAGAGGCGCAAGGCGGCGCCCTTGATGGATTCCTTGGAGAGGGCGCCGAGCGCGTACGGCACGGCCAGCGCCGCGAGCCTCGGCAATTCCCAGAATGAGGCGGGGTTCGTCTTGAGGATCCACAGCAAGAACGGCCCCATGGTGTCGCAGCGGGTGAGCGTCCCGTCGAAGTCGAACAGGGCGGCGATGCGTCGAGTCGTCATGGGCCGAACCTACCAGAACCCGGCGCGAAGGCAACCGGGACGTTCGACGCCAACGCCATTGCGGGTCACGGTCACGGCTGCGGCCCGGTGTCTTGCTCGCATCCCGTTCCCCACCGCGCGGCGATGGCGGCGAGGTCGAACGGCAGGCCAAGGTCCCGTCCCCGCTTCCCGGCCCGGATCTGCAAGGCCTCCCTGGGAAGCAGCGCAGCGCTGTCCTGCACCCCGACCAGGATCACGTTGAGCCGATCCTCGGTGGCAAAGCAGGCCATGAGGGGAAACACCGCCCGAAAATCGCGCAGGAGCTCTGGCCCGATCTTTCCCGTGGCCGTGGCCACGTTGGCGACGAGCACCCCGCCGGGTGCCAGATGCGCGCGCAGCGAACGCAGAAAGCTTTCGCGCCACAACGGCCCGAGCGTCCCGTCCGCCGGGTAGGCGTCGTGAAAGACAAGATCGTAATTCTCGCGGTCGCGCTCCACCCACGACACCGCGTCGGCCACCTCCACCCGCAGGTGCCGATCCTGGGCCAGGCCGAAGAACCGGCGCGCCGCCTCCACCACCACCGGATCGATCTCGACGGCCCGAATGAAGGCTCTCGGCAACACGCGCCGCAGCATCATGGGAAAGTTCCCGCCTCCCAACCCCAGGACCAGCGCCCGGCGCACCGTCTGGGTGTAGGCGAGCCCGATGGCGGCGTACCGGATGCAATCCAGCGTCACCCGCTCGGGGCGGGCCAGATCGATCTGGCTCTCGGTATCGCCGTCGGGGCTTCCGAAACGCAGGGAGCGGATGTTCCCGTCGTCCACTACGATCACCCGGCCGAACTCCGAACGCTGGTCGAAGACGATGCGGCGCTCGGCCTCCTGCGTCCCCTCGGCTGTACCCGTCCGACCCACCACGTCTTGTAGAAGGGCCTTGAGTGAGTTCTCCTGGGCGCGTTTGCAACGACGTCTTGGAGGACAAGGCCATGAAGAGACGAACGGCGAAGCAGGGTCGGGAGTTGGCG